>OHEM01000092.1_pt1 | contig 46528 bp, 34 predicted proteins | sample 1567281 | NCBI WGS metagenome assembly OHEM01 (sample SAMEA3879537, study PRJEB24766) | human gut metagenome | biome: human-associated habitat; feature: feces | place: USA | collected 1985/1987
AAGGTGGGATTCGAACCCACGGACCGGTTATTAGCCGGTTTACCCGATTTCGAGTGAATAGATGTACTCGAAAGATAAGAGAAAATAACGGAAGATAGTGGAGGATAAGAGACGTTAAAACCCTTGATTTTTAAGGGGTTTGACGTCTCTTATCCTCTATTTTTGTTGTCTGAAAAGGCTTCTGTAAATCATGATGTTTTGAGCTTTTTTCGGAAGAAAAGAGAGAACCAGGAGAGAACTGGTTTCGATTTCAAAGCAACATTGTGACCGTTCAATGGGATCGAATTTACCTAAGATAGTTTGAGCATGCTGAGATTCACCTGCCGTTGACAATGAACCAGAAGGGTGAATGTCATGCAGCGAAATGAAGATATCAAGCAGAGATTACAGGGTTACCCCAGCTATATCAGCAAGGAGCAACTCTGCAAAATCTGTCATATCAGCAAGCGTACCGCATTACGTCTGCTGGAAGATGGCAGTATTCCCTGTAAGAGTAACGGGAAACAAACCCGTAAATTTCAGATTGCGCTTGCCGACGTAGAGGCGTTTTTGCTTAAGAGACAAGCCAGAATAAAAATAAACCCACGAGAAGCCCGTAATGTTTATCGTCCAATGAGCGCAGAAATGAAAAGCCTGTTGCCCCATGTCGTCACGGACTGGCTTGAGCCATATCCCGACGTCTTGTCCGTTGACGAGGTGGTACAGATTACGGGTTATGGGTCTTCAAGCGTAGTGAAATGGTGCAAAAAAGAGGATTTGCAACACTACTGTATTGGCCGTAAATTCTTTGTCCCCAAAACCTGGCTGCAGGAGTTTATGCTCAGCGAGCGGTTTTGGGGGATACACGTCAAGTCACATATCCACCGACAATCGCTTGTGTCTCTGGAGAGAGCAGCCAGAAGTCTCCGGTCATCAAAAACACAAAAAAGAGAGAGGATGGATACCATGATACTCGCCATCGCCAACCAGAAAGGCGGAGTGGGTAAAACCACGACTGCGGCCAACCTGGGCATCGGACTTGCCAGAGAGGGAAGGAACGTGTTGCTGGTGGACTGCGATCCGCAGGGGTCGCTGACGGTCAGCCTCGGTTACTCACAGCCGGACGAGCTGGACATGACCCTGACGGACCTGCTTGCCGGCGTTCTCATGGACAAGCCGGCCGCCCCCGAACAGGGGATTCTCCATCACGCGGAAGGCGTTGACCTTATTCCCGCCAATATCTCGCTGTCCGGCATGGAGACATCGCTGGTCAACGCCATGAGCCGCGAAAAGGTCCTCAAGCAGTATCTGGACACGGTAAAAAAGGAGTACGACTACATCCTGCTGGACTGCATGCCCTCGCTGGGCATGCTGACGGTCAACACCCTCGCCGCGGCGGACGGCGTTATCATACCGGTGCAGGCGCAGTACCTTTCGGCCAAGGGCATGGAGCAGCTTTTGCAGACGGTCGGCAAGGTGCGCCGCCAGATCAACCCAAAGCTGAAAATCGCGGGGGTGCTCCTGACGATGGTGGACCAGCGCACCAACTATGCCCGTGAGGTCAGCGACCTGCTTCGCCGGACCTATGGCGGAAAGATCAGAATCTTTTCTACGGACATCCCACATTCCGTGCGCGCGGCGGAAACCAGCGCCGAGGGCAAGAGCATCTATCTTCATGATCCAAAGGGCAAGGTGGCGCAGGCATATGCCCGGCTGACAAAGGAGGTGATACAGCTTGAAAAGCAGCGCGAAAAACATTCGCCTGAGCAGTCTCGATGACCTGTTTTCGACAGAGGAAACACGGCAGGAGGCACAGGCGGACGCGGAACGGGAAAAGGTGCGGATGATTCCACTGGACGAGCTGCATCCCTTTGCGCATCATCCCTTCAAAGTCAAGGATGACGAAGCCATGCAGGACACCGTGGAGAGCGTGAAAGCATACGGCGTGCTGGTCCCGGCCATCGCGCGGCCGCGAGAGGAGGGCGGATATGAGCTGGTGGCGGGCCACCGGCGGCACCGGGCCAGCCTGTTGGCGGGACTTGCGGAAATGCCGGTGATCGTGCGGGAGCTGGATGACGATGAGGCAACCATCATCATGGTGGATTCCAACCTGCAAAGGGAAACGCTGCTGCCTAGCGAGCGGGCGTTTGCGTATCGGATGAAGCTGGAGGCGATGAAGCGACGGGCTGGCAGGCCATCGAAAGAAAATTGTGACCAAGTTGGTCACAATTTCATAGGCAAACGAAGCATTGATGTATTGGCAGACGGAGCACCTGATAGCCGCAATCAAATCCAACGGTTCATCCGCCTGACTTACCTTGTCCCGCCGCTTCTGGACATGGTGGATGAACACAAGGTAGCTTTCAACCCCGCGGTGGAGCTGTCCTACCTGACCTCCGAAGAACAGGTTGCACTTCTGGACGCCATGGACAGCGAGCAGGCCACGCCATCGCTCTCACAGGCCCAGCGGCTCAAGAAATTCAGCCAGGAGGGCCGTCTGTCCGAAGATGTCATGCGCGCTATTCTCTCCGAAGAAAAGAAGCCGGAGGTCGGCAAGATCACCCTGTCCAGTGACAAGTTGCGCCGCTTCTTTCCAAAGAGCTACACCCCCCAGCAGATGGAACAGACCATCTTTCGCCTGCTGGAACAGTGGCAGAGACGACGGCAGCGGGATTTGGAGCGGTAGGAAACGCCATCATACGATGAAGAAGCCGGAGCCAACCTTGCCCCGGCGTTTCTTCCCCAAATGGAGTCAGCAGAAACGAATGTCGGTACAAGCCCTACGATGTTGCGGCCTCAGGTGGTAGAAAAACGCATTGGCACCATAACGGCATGCCGATATAATGAGGCTGAAGTATGTTTGGAAGAGAAAAAGATGTCCGTGTATTTGGGCGGTCAGAAGCGAGCACACAGGACAAAACAAACGAGACTGAGCTCGCCTGCAAAGTCCAAACTTGACATGACGTAGCAACAGAAATTGAAATACAAGGAGTCTTTTTTTCGGGAATTGCATAGAATAGGACTATACGAAAGATTTGCAGTACAGAATAGACATTCAGAAATAAGGTTATTGAATAATATAACCAATTAATAAAAAATGCAATTGATGCCAAAAAAAGGGGCTTGCAATTCCTTAAACGACATGCTACAATAGTGATGGTTGTCTAAACTAATGGGACATCATGCGAAAGTGATCTCCCTGCCCAAAACGCCTGTAGAAAGAGGTATCTATTAAAATGAAAGTATTAGGTGTAGATTTGAACGCAGCACCAACCATTCGTAGACCAGATGCGTTCACTTCTTTTACTCCCCGAAATAACCCAATTTGCAAAATGGCAATAGGTAAAACCGAGGCCAGCCGGGGTTGGAAAAGAGTAAAAGAAGAAAAAGAAAATTCCCCGCTTAGTGACAATCATAGGTCTAGCAAGTAAACGACAAAAACCTCGCCATGATTTATGACGGGGTTTTTATGCGTATGAGGTGAATTGATTTGCTTCAGGCGCCAGGTACAGGGTCTTCAAGCCTCAAAACTGCTGCAAACCGGGCTCGGAAGACTTGCGCATCTTTATTTACTACCCCTCTGGGCGTAACGTTAAATAAAGTATGGAGAAAACACACGGTAAGCTGTATTGTTTTTCCCCTTGTAATACTTGTTATAGCCACTGTTGTTGCAACATATCATCTTCGGGCCAGTAGACCTCCTGTGGAAGCAGGTGAATTAATTGGAACCTCTTCCCTCATTAATGCATTGATTGTCGCTGCTTACAATAGCATAATGAAGCAGCGTGACACCGTACAATATGGTGTATTGCTCTCCCGGCTACCAAAAATCAAATTGATATATGCATCGGCAGCACTTATCCAAGTTGCATCTATTATCTTGATCCCGACCTCTTTGGTGCTTTTGATTCTCAGGCATCATGTCATTGCGTCGATATTATGTTTGATTAATTATATATTCTCGATTCTGTTGGTACTGCTCTCATATGTTGTAAATGACACCGAAAAAATAAAGAGTTATTATGAAGCGTATTATGATGATTTGTTTCAGGAATCTCATGATACGCAAAATGATCGTTGGATTGAGCTATGTAGCGGATTTTTTACTACATTGCTTTTTCGGCCGTTTCAAGAGGTTCGCAAAGACGCATACTTTTTGTTTACTCATATAAAAAAACAGCTGCTTAAGATTGAATTAAATGAACAAGAATCTCCCAACCCTGATCTGAAGCAAATATATTTATTATTGAAAAAAATGCATCAGATCTGTGACACTAACAATACAGCTCTATTTTGGCGTCTGTGTTACTATGGCTTTCATGAACTAAAGGAAAAAGATGAAGAATCAACTATGAAGGTGGCTGTACTGATGGATGTTTTTTTGTGCCAATTGTCAACAATGTTTCCATTATCTGATGACAGAAAATGCCTGGCAGCTTATTTGGGAAAATCAAATAAAACATTTAATAGAATGTCTTCCAACTGGGCGAAAGCATACGGAATTGAAATTATAAATACAGTATTAATGAGAAACCCGTTTTTTTCCTTTGAGAATGTTGACAATTCAATACCAAGCAGTATTAGGAATGCAGTTAATCTTGCGAGGGATACAAGCTTAGCAGTTTTTGAGGGGGATGATGAGCATGTCGGATAATGGAAAGATTTTGGATGTAAGATCCATTGTGTTAAGAAAGTATTATCAGATTGTAGATAATAAAAAAACTAACCCAATTCAATGGAGTGTTTTGGGGAACTATGATACGATAGAAATTGAGCATGTCGAGTTGTCATCTGGCTCACCCCCATTATATTGTTTATGGGAGAAAGCCGCAAACCTTTCAACAGCGTTACGAGGTAAAGAAAAAGTCCATATGCAATACGCGCTTGCCTGGGCAGAAAAAGAGGCTATAGAATCATTTTGGGATAGTGTACCAAATGCGCATATTCTTGTTACAACCGTTATTCATACATACAACATCTGGAGTCCCAGCTATGAAAAAGAATCTTTTTTGCAAAAGCTCAATATAGTTATTAATAATATAAACTCAAGCCATTGTTTAAATATTCGCTACTTTGTTTATTTTTCCCTGGACTGCTGTGATGCAATTGTTTTTTGGGTTGCAGATTCTTTTTCGTTAATTATGAAAGCCATAGAGCTGTTGTATCAAAACATAGAAATCAGAATAGAAGATATGTTTTCTATTCCTGCGTTTGCAAAAAATATAGACGAGCATAAGCTTAAGAAGTGGGATGAAGATGAAAACCATATACCTTCTGTAACGATTTCCTTGCGTTCTCCCATGCTTAAACCGGCAATAGATATAAGTCAGCGAATTAGAGATACCAAAAATGCCACTAACGATACCACTCATAAGTATATTCAATCTGAGATCTTCATGTCAGCTGGACAGGATGATATTCTTATAATACTGAGGAATATCAGGCCTTCTATCTTAGCAAACTTGTATAGTAAAGATGGTCCGCTTTATAGCAATAAATTGGTTGAGTCTTGCGTCATAAGCAAAACATCGCTCTGTTTTTCAACACAGTCCTATAATTGCGCCTCAACTGATTCGAACAAGCATTCTGAGGATGATTGTGCGCAGCAGCAGTACAACTGTTCGGAGAAGTTAATTAAATTATTTGATGGTAGGCTTGCTTCTCTCAAAGGGCTTGGATGGTATCCTGCTCTCAAAGAATTGCTAAATGAGTTGAACAATATAGAAAAAAAACGTACGGCGCACGATATTTACATGCAGGAGATTGTTTGCCACAAAACATTTGTGGACTATCTTGTCAGAATCACAAGCAGCGAAGATAAATTTGTAGATTATGGGCCAATAGCCGAGGCGATTCACCGCTATCTGCATGGGTGGAGTCAACTTTCTTTCCACGCAATGCACTCGGAGTGGCAGTTAACGGAGTCCTTTGATTCAAATCGCTTATATATATATCCCGCTAAGCTGAGTTTGATGTATTCAGCTTTTATGACACAGGTTGTATATGAATTATATAAGTTTGATACGCAAAAGGACTTGTGCTCTTTTTTTCTCACGCCCAAACTGGACGCCGATCCTCAATTCTATCCAATTTACGTTACAGAAAAGACGCATCACACTATGTTAGTATTGGGTGAGATTCCTGCGCAAAAGATGTTTAACCCGGCCTTGCTACTACCGATTCTCACACACGAGGCTGCGCACCATGCAGGACATGCCATAAGAAAGCGTGAGAAACGTGCCCGTTGCATTATTTTATCTGTTGTAGCGAGATACATGGAAAGGTTTTTTCGTTGCAATCTGAAAGTGGCCGAAGAAGAATGGGACAATATAGTAGACCATGCGTTGGAAGTAACGGACAAGCATATTCAAATTGAAAATAATGATGAATTGTATATTGAGGCTGTGGAAGACAAAGTTCAATTTCTCCTGGAAGACAAATTGTTCGGTCCCGAAGGAGATTTATTTCAATATATCACATACAAACTCATAGAACCTGATGCTTCAAATGCTACGCTGCGGGAGCTGACGGAAGATATTCACAAAAACAAAGCAGAAGAGGTATACAATTATTTACAAGTTCTCCACTGCCTTTATCGAGAAACTTTTGCAGATATCTGCATGTGTCATCTACTGGGAATGGATGGCCTCAAATATTTGCAATGCTTTTTGGGACAAGTACCTCTAACAGAAGAGAAAAACAATTCTAATGCCAAACAGGTTGCTTGGTTAGGATCTCCGATCTATGCTGAACGATGTATTGCAGTTTTAAATGTAATTAACGGCGTGAAATATTATGATCAAAAAAAATTATTATCAATTCTTACAGATTATTATAAAAGAAAAAATAATACGGGGCTTAATGAGCTAATCAACACACTAATTCGTTGTGTAAAAAATGAAATCAATGGCGCTAGAATAGAACGCAGAGGTGTCAAAAACCTTACTAAATATCTAGAGGAATGCTATAAAGCTTTGCAGCAAACAGAAAAAGATAATGGTGAGGAAGATTTGCTCAAAAAAATATATACCGCATTTTATGATAAAAAGGAAAGCGTGGGTTTTTCTGAACTTTATAAATGGTGTTTTAAACTTATTCAAAAGCATCAGGAACATATAATTCAAGAACTTAGTCGTCAAAATACATCCGGCTTCTCAGAGTAACGGGGCCTTGCACTACCAAAGCAACAGCTCCTGCAGAAAGCCATAGAACGCACAGACAGATAGAGTTCTCTTTTTTGCTAACCTGCACCAGTAGGAAGCGGAGCAGAAAATATGGTAAAAAGCTGGAGCCAATCAGATAGTGTCAACAGGTGCTTTTTTGTACATTATCTATCTTATATCTTATCATCCTATGGTTTCAAGGCTGTCGGTGGAACGACAAATACCCCATCCGCCCTGCGGTAAGCGGCGTTTGACATTCCGCACAGCACGCAAAGCACAGCCGGTGGTTTACCTTTCGGATCAGCCGTCATCTCCCGCTGGATATCCAACAGGTTCTTTGCGGCTGCATCTATCTGGTTCGCTCCCAGCTTGATCTCAAAAGCGCACCATCGTCCATCCGAAAGCTCCACGACCGCGTCGATTTCCCGATTTCGGTAATCCTGATAGTGATACAGCGCCGCGCCGAAAGACTCTGCATAGATGCGCAGATCCCGTTCGCACAAGGCTTCGAACAGAAAGCCCAAAGTCTCCAAATCGCCCAACAGGCTGGCCGGCGTCGCTTTGAGCAAAGAGCATGCCAGAGAGGGATCGCAGAAATGGCGTTTTACCGCCTGCTTCACCCGAATGGATGACCGCATGCCAGCAGAGAAGGGAGGCTGATTTTCGATGATGAAAAGCCGCTCAAAGATGTCCAGGTATTCTTTGACGGTCTCCACGTCGATATCCTCATCGTCCACTTCCCTGATATCGTTTTTGAGCCTTTTGTTCGTAGCGGTAGTGCTCTCATTACGTGCCAAAGAGCGCAGGAGCAACCGCATCTTGATGGTATTTCGCCTGATGCTGTCCATGCGGTATACATCGTCGTCGATCACGGCGTTCAGGTATTCCTCTGGAAGAAGAGCAGCCTGTGCCGCGGGCATTCCGATGCTTGCTGGCCATCCACCGCGAACAATCAGATCAATCAGCCGCTTCAGATCCCCTTCGCCGGTCATTGCGGGCGTCAATTCACCATGGCACAGCCTTTCCAAAGAAACTTTGCCGCTGGAATCTCCGGATTCATACAGCGACATCGGGCGCATACGCAATCTGGCAATACGCCCTGCCCCGCTGTGCAGAATTCCCTTGTGATTGGGGGTCGTGGAGCCGGTCAGAATAAACTGTCCCTTTTGATGTGCCTGATCCACCTTGTAACGCACAGCGTCCCAGAGCGGCGGAACTTCCTGCCACTCGTCGATCAGGCGGGGCACATCGCCTTCCAGTACCAGATCGGGAGAAAGCTCCGCCAACTGCCGGTTCTGAAAATTGCCAGCGGGATCGCCGATAAAAATCGCGCTGTTGCTGTGGTAGAGGGATGTCCAGGTTTTCCCGCACCACTTGGGACCTTCCACGCAGACCGCCCCAAAGGTTTGCAGATATTCGTCAAGCCTTGGGTCGATCACACGGGGCAAATAATCATTCATCTCCATCTGTCCCACCTCGGTTCTATTGTATTCCAATCGGAGAGATTTTACAACTTCAATAAGTATAATTTCATGTTTTCAATCCGATAGATTTTCATTTCGCAGTACGATGAATGGTCACCCGGAACCAGCCTTGCTCCGGCTTTTTTCCCAAAATGGAGTCAGCAGCAACGAGAATGCCGTCACAAACGCAACAAACGATGTTTCGGTTCCAGGTGGCAAAAAATTGCATTGACACTATAACGGCATGCCGATATAATGGGGCTGAAAGGAGGATAGAAATCATGATGCTTGTGGAATGTTTGGAACAGAAGAAGATGTCCATGTATCGGCTGGCGCAGAGCAGCGGTATTCCATATGCGACGGTGCACGATATTTGCAGCGGCAAAGCGAAGCTGGAAAAGTGCAGTGCCGAAACCGTTTACCGCCTGGCGCGGGCTTTGGGCACGACAATGGAAGAACTGCTTTCGCCCTGCTTTATGACAAGGAACAGCTTTGAGCTTTTCAAAAGCAGCATATGCCATCGGGTTAAAGAAATGGGCGATATCGACTTTCTGATCGATACATTGAAAAAAGACGAGATCCGTACCTATTTTGAACGCAAGTGGTACGCGGAAAGCTTCTACCTGCTTGCCATGCTGGATTATATCAGCCGGGTCAACAAGATTCCTTTGTGCAACAGGTATGATGATCTGCGCAGATGTCATTTGCAACAGCCCGTTTATCCTGCGAGTATTCTGGCGCAATGCGTGGCCTCCAAGTCTGACGAAGCAAAAAAGCAGGCTGAAAAGCAGGCCATCCCGGAATTTATGCGTTTCAATATTGTGGAGCGGGAGGTGAGAAACGTTGTCTGAATCAAAAATCCAGTTTTCCAAAGACAATATAGATGGCTATCTGAAGGCGCTGGGTAAGGAATACCGTAAACGTGCAGGAAAAGGGATGAAGGCCGAGCTGATACTGGTCGGAGGCGCAGCGATCCTTGTCAACTACGGTTTTCGGGATACAACCACGGATGTGGACGCGCTGATCCAGGCCGCATCCAGCATGAAGGATGCGATCAATCATGTGGGCGATACCTTTGGACTTCCCAATGGATGGTTGAATGAGGACTTCGCTCAGACAGTTTCCTTTTCCCCGAAACTCGTTGAGTATTCTACACACTACAGAACCTATGCAAATGTGCTGGAGGTTCGCACAATCGCTGCGGAATATCTGATCGCCATGAAACTCCGCTCTGGACGGCAGTACAAGAACGATCTTTCGGATGTGCTGGGTATTCTTGCGGAACATGAGAAACGAAACCAGCCTATATCAATGGAGCAGATCCAAAAAGCCGCTGTTCATCTCTACGGCACCTGGGATGCGCTTCCGCCAGCATCTATCACATTTATCGAAAATGCAATGCGTAACGGACAATTTGAAAAACAATATGCCGAGGTTGCAGCCTATGAGCAGGCATCGCTTGAGGCCCTTGTACGTTTTGATGCGACTTATCCAGGCGGAGTAAATGAGGCCAATACCGATCAAATTCTAAAGCTTTTGCAGGAGCGAAAGGGGCTTCAGGAACATCAACTGTAGATCAAAATACACCAACTCCTTATTTGAAAGCGCGTAGCCCCAAGGTTACGCGCTTTTAGCGTCCAAAGCCGGAGCCAATCACGCTCCGGCTTTTCTCATACCCAAAAGAAAAGAAACGGAGGAAGAAACCATGGCGGTGTTCCGGGTCGAAAAAACAAAGGATTATACCATTATGTCCAACCATCACCTCAAGGACCGGCGTTTGTCTCTGAAAGCAAAGGGTCTTCTTTCGATGATGCTCTCTCTGCCCAAAGAATGGGACTATACGCTCAAGGGGCTGGCCCGCATCAGCAGGGAGGGCGTGGACGCCATCCGTGAGGCGGTGCGGGAGCTGGAGCAGGCCGGGTATGTCGTGCGCAGCCGTACCCGCAACCCCAAAGGACAGCTGGCCAACGCGGAGTACGTCATTTACGAACATCCCATGCCCGCATCCAGAAGCGCGCCGAAGCCTGCGCGGGAGAAACCTGTATTGGAAAATCCAACGCAGGAGAAACCTGCACAGGAAGATCCCACGCAATTAAAGAAACAAGAATCCAATACGAATCCAGAAAAAACGAAACCAATAGCATCCATCCATCCCATCCTTCCGGAAAAGCGCGAGCTGGACCGTTGCCGGGCGCGGGTGGAATATCAGATCGAGTATGACGCGCTGCTGGAGGACCCGCGCGTGAGCGCCGCACAGCTTGATGAGATCGTGTCCCTGATGACAGAAACGCTCTGCTCAGGGAAGGAAACGATCAGCGTGGGCGGAGAGGAGCACCCTGCCGATACAGTCAAGGAACAGCTCAAGCGGCTCACCAGCGAACACATTGAGTATGTGCTGCTGTGCATGCGGAGGACCACCGGCCCGATCCGCAATATCCGCAGGTATCTGCTGACGGCGCTGTACAATGCGCCCATGACGCTGGAGAACTTTAATCAGGCGGAAGTCAACCGGCAGCTTCGGCGGCAAGTTGTGAGTTGCGTGCGGTAGCCGGTTTGGACGGATGGATAGATGGATCGAGTACTGAAAGGAGGACCCCATGCAGGAAGATATCGACCATCGGGCGGTGGCGCTGGTCATCAACACCACCAAGATGACAGGGCGGGCGCTGAAAAGCGCGATCACCAAGTATCTGGCCCATTGCCGGCAGAAAGCCAAAGTCCCGCCCACGGGCCGGCAGACGGTCAGAGAATTGGTCGGTCAGGGGCAGGGCGTGACGAACATCGAGATCACGGACGGCAACATCCGCTCCTTTGAGCGGGTGGCGCGGAAGTATTGCGTGGACTACGCGCTCAAAAAGGACCGGGAGAAGCCGCGCTACCTGGTGTTCTTCAAGGCGAAAGATGCGGATGCGCTGACCGCGGCGTTTGAGGAGTACACCGCCCGAAGTGCCCGCCGGGAGGAACGGCGGAACATCCGGCGCGAACGCCGGCGGGAGACGAGGACGCTGACCCGTCCCAACGCGCACAGGGGGCTGGAACGGTGAATGAGAAACTCAAAAAGACGGCGGTTCGCCTGTGTCCCTACCTGTTCGTTGCGCTGGCTGCCACCTGTCTGGGAAAGGCGTGGCGGATGGCCGAAGACGCAGACGCGACCCAGACGCTGCTCAACCTGCCCGACGCGCTGGGGGCAGCGTTTTCTCCGCCCATTCCAAGTCTCCATCCCTTTGACCTTCTGACCGGGACGGTCACGGCGGCCCTGTTGCGAGCCGCGGTTTACCTCAAGGGCAAAAACGCCCGCAAATACCGAAAGAACCGTGAATATGGCTCCGCCAGATGGGGCACGCTCGAGGACATCGCGCCCTATATCGACCCGGTGTTTCAGAAAAACGTGATCCTGACGCAAACGGAGAGACTGACCATGAACAACCGCCCCAGGGACCCGCAGACGGCACGGAACAAAAACGTGCTGGTTGTGGGCGGAAGCGGCAGCGGCAAGACCCGCTTTTTCATCAAGCCAAACCTGATGCAGTGCCACAGCTCCTATGTCGTGACTGACCCCAAGGGGAGCGTGGTGGTAGAGTGCGGACGCCTCCTGCAAAGGAAAGGCTACTGCATCAAGATTCTCAACACCATCAACTTCCGCAAGTCCCATCATTACAACCCCTTCGCCTACATTCACAGCGAGAAGGACATCCTCAAGCTCGTAAGCTGCCTCATGGCCAACACCAAAGGCGAGGGCAAAAGCGCGGACGATTTCTGGCAGAAGGCCGAGGTGCTGCTTTATACGGCCCTGATCGGCTTCATCCATTACGAGCTGCCCCCGGAGGAACGCAATTTCACCACCCTGATTGAAATGATCAGCAGCATGGAGGTCCGGGAGGACAATGAGGACTTTCAGAACAACGTGGACCTTGAATTTGAGGAACTGGCCAAGCGAAAGCCCGACCATTTCGCTGTCCGGCAATATGCCAAATACAAGCTAGCGGCGGGCAAAACCGCAAAAAGCATTTTGATTTCCTGCGGCGCGCGGCTGGCGGTATTCGACATTCAGGAGCTACGGGAGCTGACGGCATATGACGAGCTGGAGCTGGACACGCTGGGCGATAGAAAGACCGCGCTGTTTCTCATCATGAGCGACACGGACGATTCGTTCAACTTCCTGATCTCCATGTGTTATACCCAACTGTTCAATCTCTTGTGTGAGAAAGCCGATGATGTGTACGGCGGCAGGCTGCCCGTCCATGTGCGGTGCCTGATCGACGAGTGCGCCAACATCGGGCAGATTCCCCGCTTGGAAAAGCTCATTGCCACCATCCGAAGCCGCGAGATCTCCGCATGCCTCGTGCTGCAAGCGCAGTCCCAGCTCAAAGCCATCTACAAGGACAACGCCGACACCATCGTGGGCAACTGCGACAGCATGCTGTTCCTGGGCGGCAAGGAGCGTACTACGCTCAAGGAGCTGGCGGAGACGCTGGGGCGTGAAACCATTGACACCTACAATACCGGCGAAAGCCGGGGCCGCGAGGTATCCCACTCGCTCAACTATCAAAAGCTGGGCAAGGAGCTCATGGCCGTGGACGAGCTTGCCACGATGAGCGGTAACAAATGCATCCTCCAGCTGCGCGGTGTGCGGCCGTTCCTGTCGGACAAGTACGATATTACCAAGCACCCTAATTACCCATACACCGCTGATGCGGACCCCCAAAACGCCTTTAACATCGAGGCGTTTTTGTCTACCCGCCTGACGGTTAAGCCGGGCGACACCTTCGTGACTTTTGAAACGGATGAAAGAGAGGAGGAAGAGCCGTCATAGAGCCAGACGTGTTCTACGACATCCGCGCGCCCTGCCCGTGAGGTGGGACGCATTGAGCCGCCCATGCCGGAGCGGCTTTTCTTTATGTGAAAAACAAAGGAGGAATGCCATGACATTTTTCAGTTCCACGATTGACGTGCTGCAAACGCTGGTGATCGCGCTCGGCGGCGGTTTGGGCGTGTGGGGCGGCATCAACTTGCTGGAAGGATACGGGAATGACAACCCCGGCGCAAAGTCGCAGGGCATCAAGCAGCTCATGGCGGGCGGCGGAATGGCGCTCATCGGCACCATGCTGATCCCGCTGCTCAAGGGCCTGTTCGGCTGATCCAAAGACCATCCCGGCGGCCTCCCGTATAACGCGGGAGGCCGTCAGAAAGGAGGAAACGGTTGGACTTTATCTGGAACAGGATCACGGATTGGCTCAAGGAGATTCTGGTAGGCGGCATCATGGGAAACCTTCAGGGGCTGTTCGATCAGGTGAACACCCAGGTGGCCGGAATTGCCGGACAGGTCGGCACGACGCCGCAGGCATGGAACGGCGGCGTGTACAGCATGATCCGCAGCCTGTCCGATCAGGTAATTCTGCCCATCGCGGGCGTGATCCTCGCCATCGTGATGACGATGGAGCTTTTGCAGCTGGTGATGGAAAAGAACAACATGCATGACTTCGAAACCTGGGTGTTCTTCAAATGGATGTTCAAAACGTTCTGTGCCGTCATGATCGTGACCAACACCTGGGATATCGTCATGGGCGTGTTTGATCTGGCGCAGGGCGTGGTCAACGCGGCGGCGGGCGTAATCTCGTCGGACACGTCGCTGGAGCTGGGCGAAGTCGTTGCAAATCTGGAGGCGCGGCTGATGGAGATGGAGATCGGGCCGCTGCTGGGGCTTTGGTTCCAGAGTCTGTTTGTAGGAGTCACGATGAACGCGCTGACCATCTGCATCTTTGTGGTAATCTACGGCCGCATGGTGGAGATCTACACTGTCACGTCCCTTGCACCGCTGCCCATGGCTACCATGATGAACCGGGAATGGGGGCAGATGGGACAGAATTACCTGCGGTCACTGTTTGCGCTGGGCTTTCAGGCGTTCCTGATCATCGTGTGTGTGGCGATCTACGCGGTGCTGGTGCGCTCCATCGCCACGGACGGGGATGTGGCATCCGCCATCTGGAGTTGCGTGGGCTATGCGGTCCTGTTGTGCTTTACGCTCTTTAAGTCCGGCAGCGTCGCCAAGGGAATCTTCGGAGCGCATTAGCCCGTTGCTGCAAATTAGCAGTTGAATTTTACAACGATGTGCATTATACTTCATAGAGAGAGGAGGTTATCCTTATGCCAAATATCAAACCGATTTCCGAGCTGCGTAATTACGGCGAACTGCTTCGTGAGGTAACTGTGGGTTCGCCTGTGTTTCTTACCAAAAACGGACATGGCCGGTATGCTGTTATGGACATGCACGATTATGAGAAAATGCAGACGACCCTTGAATTGATGAACGAAATAGCCAAGGGACGCAGGTCTGGTGAAGAACAGGGCTGGATTGATGCTGATGAAGTAGAATCTAGGCTGGGGATTCCTCATGCATAAGCTGCGTTATGCTCCTGAAGCGGCAAACGATCTTGAGGAAATCAGGGATTATATAGCACAGGAATTGATGAATCCCGACGCTGCTGCGCATACTCTGGAAGAAATCGCAAAGCGGCTGCGCCTGCTTTGCCAGCAACCCCTGCTGGGGAAACGTCTGACATATGGTACAGGAATTGAGACGGATGAACGATTCTTAGTCTGTGGTCGTTATCTTGCTTTCTATCACGTTTTTCAAGACGCGGTACTGGTAGATCGAATTCTTTACAACAAGCGGAATTATCAAGCCCTTTTGTTAGAGACAAAGACACATTGATGGTTTCAAGCTTTCCAGCGCCTTTCACGAGGCGCTTTTTTCTACCCCAGGACCCAATCAAAGGAGGGATTCATTGGCCTACGTTTCCGTTCCCAAAGACCTGACACGAGTCAAGAGCAAGGTAATCTTCAACCTCACCAGGCGGCAGATCGTCTGCTTCGGTGGCGGCGCGCTGATCGGTGTGCCGCTTTTCTTTTGGCTCCGGCCGGGGCTGGGCTCAAGCCCCGCGGCCATCTGCATGATGCTCACGATGCTCCCGTTTCTCCTGCTGGGCCTGTACGAAAACAACGGCAGGCCCCTGGAAAAGGTGCTGCGCGACGTAGTGGACACGCTCGTTCGCCGCCCGAAAGCCCGGCCTTACCGGACCAATAACGTCTACGGCGCGCTGATGCGTCAGGAAGCCATCGACAAGGAGGTGCGAAAGCCCGGCGCTCGCAAGCTCACCCGCGAGGAAAAGGAGCATATCAAAGCCGTCATCCGGAAAAACCGCCCCAACGGCCGGCAGCCGGGCAGCGCGCAAGAGACCATCCCGTATGACCGCATCTGGCCGGACGGCATCTGTCTGGCGCGTGGCTGGTACACAAAGACGCTTCAGTTTCAGGACATCAACTACCAGCTTTCGCACAATGACGCCAAAAGCGCCATCTTCGAGGGCTGGTGCGATTTTCTCAACTACTTCGACAGCTCCATCCATCTCCAGTTTTCCTTTCTGAACAGGAACGCCGACGCGGACCGCTTTGACAACTGCATCCATATCCCCGTTCGCAGGGATGGGGCGGAAAGGATCAGGAGCGAATACGCGCAGATTCTCAGCAATCAGCTTGCCAGAGGCAGCAACGGCATCGAAAGGGTCAAGTACCTGACCTTCGGCATCCGGGCGGACAGTCTCAAGACGGCCAGAGCGCGCCTTGACCGAATCGAGCTGGACGTTCTGGCCAACTTCAAGCGCATGGGCGTCGCCACGTCTCTGCTTGACGGCAGGGAGCGGCTGCATCTTCTGCACCGCATCTTCCACACCGATACGCAGGAGCCGTTCCGCTTCGCATGGGAGTGGCTTGCGCCCTCCGGGCTGTCCACCAGGGATTTCGTGGCTCCATCGTCCTTCGCCTTTGGCGAGAGCCGCCGCTTTCGCATGGGCAGCACGCTGGGTGCGGTAAGCGTCCTGCAAATTCTCGCGCCGGAGCTCAACGACCGCATGCTGGCCGATTTTCTGGACATCGACGCGAACCTCATCGTCACCATGCACATCCAGTCCATCGACCAGAACGCGGCCATCAAGCAGATCAAGCGCAAGATCACCGATCTGGACAAGACCAAGATGGAGGAGCAGAAGCGGGCGGTACGCGCCGGGTACGACATGGACATCCTGCCCAGCGACCTGGCCACCTACGGCGCGGAGGCCAAAAAGCTGCTGGAGGATCTGCAAAGCCGAAACGAGCGCATGTTTCTGGTCACGTTTCTGGTGCTCAACACCGGTACGAACCGGCAGGCGCTTGAAAACATGGTCTTTCAGGCGCAGGGCGTGGCGCAGAAATACAACTGCCAGCTCACCCGCCTGGACTTCCAGCAGGAGAAGGCGCTGGCGGCCTCTCTGCCGCTGGGCGTAAACGAGCTGGAAATTCAGCGCGCGCTGACCACCAGCTCCACGGCCATCTTCGTGCCCTTCACCACGCAGGAGCTGTTCCAGACCACGGGCGAGCCGATGTATTACGGCCTCAACGCCCTGTCCAACAACATGATCATGGCCGACCGCAAGCAGCTCAAGAACCCCAACGGGCTGATTCTGGGTACGCCGGGCAGCGGCAAATCGTTCAGCGCCAAGCGTGAGATCACCAACTGCTACCTGCTGACAGACGACGACATCCTCATCTGCGACCCGGAGGCTGAATACGCGCCGCTGGTGGAGGCGCTGCATGGACAGGTCATTCGGATTTCGCCCTCCAGTCCCCACCGCATCAATCCCATGGACATCAACCTCAACTACTCCGAAGACGCCAACCCGATCTCGCTCAAATCGGATTTCATTCTCGGCCTGTGCGAGCTGATCGTGGGCGGGCGAAACGGCCTGATGCCCATCGAAAAGACCGTGATCGACCGCGCCGTTCGCATGGTGTACCGCCGGTATCTGGCAGACCCGCGGCCCGAAAACATGCCCGTGCTGGGCGATCTGTACAACGCCCTTCGCAGCCAGCGGGAAGCCGAGGCGCAAAACATCGCTACGGCGCTGGAAATCTACGTGTCCGGCTCCCTCAGCGTCTTTAACGGCCAGACCAACGTGGACATCACCAACCGCCTTGTCTGCTATGACATCAAGGCGCTGGGCAAGCAGCTCAAGCAACTGGGCATGCATATCGTCCAGGATCAGATCTGGGGCCGCGTAACGGCCAACCGCTCCGCTGGCAAGGCCACCTGGTGCTATCTGGACGAGTTCCACCTCCTGCTCAAGGAGGAACAGACCGCGGCGTACTCCGTTGAGATCTGGAAAAGATTCCGCAAATGGGGCGGGGTCCCGACAGGGATTACCCAGAACGTCAAGGACCTGCTTTCCTCCCGCGAGGTGGAGAACATCTTTGAGAACTCCGACTTTATCTACATGCTCAATCAGGCCGCCGGGGACCGGGAAATCCTCGCATCCAGGCTCGGCATTTCGCCGCATCAGCTCTCCTATGTCACCCATTCGGGGGAAGGCGAGGGGCTGTTGTTCTACGGCAACGTGATTCTGCCCTTTGTGGATCATTTCCCCAGGGACACCGAGCTCTACCGCCTGCTCACCACAAGGCCCAGCGAGGTACGAAAGGAGGCGAAGGCATGAACGCAGCGGCATGGCTGGCGATTCTCCTGGGATGGGGCCTTTTGAGCTGGCTGTTTCTGGGCGTGACGCGTCTGGCGGCGCAGGCCGACCGGGAGACGGAAAGGGCGTTTCGGAGCATGATACGGCAGCAGCACGGAAAGGAGGACATGGATGGAGGAAAGCCGCCTGAAGTTTGCGGAGGATGAACAGCCGCCCGCCGGACAGGAGGCCCCCGCGCGCCGGATGGAGGCCGCCGCGCCAAAGCCCGGCGCAGGCCGTCCCTCTAAGCGCAGGCGCATGGAGATCGCGCGCGCCGCCGGGGGCCGCCTGCAAACGGAGAAACCGTGTCAGACTTCCTCCCGGCTCATCCATGAGGCGCTGCCCCAGGCCGGAGAAGAAGTCCACCGGCAGATTCGCCGCGTGGAGGATGACAACACCGGCGTACAGGCGGCGCATGAGACGGAGCAGGGCGCGGAAAGCGGCATGGGGCTGGTTGTCCGAAGCACCCGGAGGGCAAGGCTGAACGCATCCCGCCACACGGAGCAGACGGCGCAAGCCATCCGCCCGCAGGCTTCGCCCTCCAGCAACCCGCTTTCCCGCTGGCGGCAGAGGCGGGCCATCCGCCGGACGTACATGACGGGACAGGCGGCGGGCGAAACGGCGCGGAGCGCGGCGCAGGCCGGAGGCGCAGTCGCCCGCGCGAAGCGAGGAGTGAAAGCCCTGGTCGCGCGCAGCCGGAAAACGTATCTTCTGGCGGGTGCGCTGGTGGCTCTTCTCGCCTTTGTGATGAACGGCCTGTCCTCCTGTACACCGCTGGTGCAAAGCGCGATGCAGTCCCTCGTGATCGCCGCCTACCCCGCCGGGGACGAGGACCTGCTGGCGGCGGAGCGGTACTACGCGAATTTGGAGAAGGAACTGCAAAATGAGCTGAACCATTACGCCTCCCATCATCCCGGCTTTGATGAATACCGCATCGAAGCGGACGATATCTGGCACGACCCCCATGCGCTTATGGCGCTGATCTCCGCGCATGCGAACGGGGAATGGACCGTCGATGACGCCTATGGCTACATGGACCGGCTGTTTGAAAAGCAGTACATCCTGACCGAAGATATTGAGGAGGAAACCCGCTACCGCCGGGAATGGGTCACGCGCTACCGCAGGGAGGAGGACGCGGAGACAGGGGAAGTAACCTGGGTCCCCTATCAGGTGGAGGAGGACGTGCCCTACACCTACCGTATTTGCAATGTTACGCTGGACAACTTCAACCTCTCCCACCTGCCCTTCTATGTACTGTCCCGCGAGGGGGTGGGGCGCTATGCCATGTACATCTCCGTGCTGGGCATGCGCGAGGACCTGTTCCGGGGCAACCCCTACGCTTCCACGCTGCGCGAGCCGGGCGAATACGACATCCCGGCGGATGTTATGGAGGATGAAACCTTTCGCCGGCTGATGGAGGAGGCGAAAAAGTACATCGGCTATCCCTATGTATGGGGCGGCGACAGCCCGGAAACCAGCTTTGACTGCTCCGGGTTCATCAGCTACGTCTTTGCGGCCAGCGGCGTCAGGGACGTGGGCCGGCTGGGCGCGACCAGCCTGTACGGGCGCTGCACGCCCATCGCGCCCCAGGAAGCGCGGCCCGGCGACCTGATCTTCTTTGAAGGGACCATTTCCGGGGAGGAGGGCATCACCCATGTGGGGCTGTATGTGGGCGGGAATCACATGCTGCACTGCGGCTCGCCCATCGGGTATGCGGACCTCACGGATTCCTACTGGCAAAATCACTTCTATGGCTACGGCAGACTGTACGAGTAAAGAAAGGAGAAAACATGGAGAAAAGCAAGCTGGAAAAATACCGCGAGGAACGCGCGCGGCATCTGGAGAAGATTGCGGACCTGCAAAAGCGGGTACGGGCGCTGGACCAGCGCATCATGGAAAACGAAAGCATGGAGATTCGCGCCCTGATGCGCAGCGAGAACGTGACGCTGGAGGAGCTGACGGCGCTGGTGCGCAGGATGCAGCAGCAGCACCGTCAGCCGGTGGAAAATACCGCTCCGGCCCACGAAGAACCGCCGTATCAGCGGCCCGCCTACGCGGCTACCTTCCCGGACTGGAAGGGGGAAAACGAATGAGGAAACAGCGGACATTCACCCGCCTGCTGACGCTGCTTCTTCTGCTGCCGGTGCTTCTGACGGCGGCCTGTTCCTTTGCGGCCATGGCGGAAGGCGAGGTGATTCTGGAGGACCCGGCTTTGATTGGCGATCTGGAGGACGCCATGACGGACCTGGTGATGGAGCCTGTTAAGCAGACAGAGGGTGAACCGGCTCCTACGCAAGAGACGGTCGCAAAACCGTCTGTGGAACCCTCGCAGGAACCGACCGCCGAGCCGTCCACGCAACCCTCGCAGGAACCGACCGCCGAGCCATCCGTGCAGCCTTCGCAGGAACCGACCGTCGAGCCGTCCGCCCAGCCCACGCAGGAGCCCACCGCGGCTCCTGCGGCAAGCTATGAAATTGAGATGGAGGCTCCTTCCGGCTGGTATCTCAACCGCGCCGTGATGGAGATCACGGTCCGGGACCTGGGTGGCACGGGCTGGACCGCCGTGCGCATCAGCGTGGGCGGAAAGACGCTCATTGACGGGCCGCTGCCCTCCGGCCATGTCTGGATCGACCTGCTGGAAAACAGCGAGGTAGAAGTCATCGTGACCGACCCCTATGGCGAGGCGCACCGCAAGAGCCTGCCGGTCAACTGCATCGACAACACCCGTCCCACCCTCAAGACGAGCGTTAAGGGCGAATACCTGCATATCGAAGCCGCCGACGCGCAGTCCGGCGTGGCCGCGGTACAGGTCAACGGCACGTCCTACACGGAGCTGTCGGGCGGCACGCTGAGCATCCATCTCAAGCAATACGCGGACGCCTATGAGCAGCTGCTGGTGCAGGCGGTGGACCGGGTAGGCAACGTGAGCAAGGCCATCGCGGTGGCCAACCCGTTCTTTCACGACACGCCCGCGACCGTTTCCCCCACCGCCGCGCCGACTGCCGCGCCCACGCGAAAGCCGGGGTCCTCCGGCAGCAGCTCCGGCAGCGGGTCCGGTGGGAGCCGCGCTACGCCCAAGCCGACGGCAACACCTCTTCCGACCGTGGCCCCAACCGTTACGGCGGCGGTTCTGCCCACACTCCTGCCGGTGACCGGCACAGCGGGGATGCCCTTTACCAAGGCGGGTAACGCCTTTACCCGCGATCTGCTCTACGACCGCTACACCAACAAGCAGTTCATCGCCATCGAGACGCGCGGCGGCGATGTGTTCTACATGGTGATCGACTACGACAAGCCGCTGGACGAGGACGGTGAACAGTATGAAACCTACTTCCTCAACCTCGTGGACAGCCGGGACCTGCTGGACATCGTGGACGAAAGCCTGATCGAGCCGGAGATCGTCTACGTCACGCCGGAACCTACGGTTCCGGCTACGCCGCAGCCGGTTTCCGGGCAGGAGCCAAAGGACGCGGGAGCAGCGCCCCTGCTGGGGCTGGCCGGGCTGCTGGCCGTCGCGGGCGGCGGCGCGCTGGCGTATGTCAGGCTGAAAAAAACCGGCAAGAACCGCAAACCGGCATATGATTATGCGCTTGACGATGAGGAGGACGAGGAACCGAGCGAATGATACGCTAGAGCGAATTATCAGACGCATTGACGCAATAGGCGGATCATGATATAATTTGACCATGAAAAGGAGGCGATGATGATGGAATCCATACGACCTTCCGCCGATTTGCGTAATCATTATAGCGAGATCTCCAGGCTGTGCCGGGAAAATCGTCAGCCGGTGTACATCACAGTCAATGGGCGGGGCGACACGGTCCTGATAGGGCTTGCCGAATACGAGCAGATGCGTGCGGAGCTTGAGCTGCTGCGCACGCTGTCAGAAGCGGAGGACGATGTGCGCGCGGGCCGCATCGCTCCCGTTGAAGATACATTTTCCGCTCTGCGTGAGAGCCTGCTTATGAGGAAACAGCGATGACCTACCACATTCTCAGGACCGACAAGGCCAACGATCATCTGTTTTCCATTCTTCATTACATCGCCGAGGACAGCGGCAGTGTGGATGTCGCGCTGCGCTATCTGGATGTGCTGGAGACGGAGATCAAAAAGCTGGCCACCTCACCACATATGGGCAGCTATCCCCGCTACAGCACGCTCCGCAAGCAGGGATTCCGCGTTCTGATCGTCCAGCGCCATCTGATATTTTACAAGGTTGACGATGAGCAGCAACAAGTCGTTCTGTACGCCGTTGTCGATTCCCGCCAGAGCTATCTGAACCTGATTTGAAATTGAAATGCTCTACCTGCGCCCATTCAGGGCGTTTTTTTGTGCAAACAAAAAGGAGTGATTGATTGTCCAGAACCCGACGCCGTTTTTCCATTCTGCCGTTAGCCGCGGCGCTGCTGCTGTTGGCGGGCATGGGGGCTATCCTGATGCCTGTTTTGCAGATGGACCGGGAGATTCGCAGGGATGTGGAGGAATATGCGCAGCTTCGGGAAGCGGCAAGCCTTCCCGCCGGAGCGCCTTCCCGGCCGCCCGATGCGGATGCCGAAGGGAACCCGCTTGATTGCCGGGTCCAGCCATCCGCCGCGCCCCCTGACCGGTTCACCGGAGCAGACCTTGCGGCATGTCAGGCGCAGAACGGCGATTTTATCGCATGGCTGTCCATCCCCGGAACGCCCATCGACTATCCCGTTGTGCGTACCGGCGATCCGGATTATTACCTGAACCACACGTTTTCAGGCCGTAAGAGCTATCTGGGCACGCTGTTTTCCCTCGATGGGACGGACTACGAAACGCCCGGACGCAATATCGCCATCTACGGCCACCATATCCGCAGCAGCGGCGAAGCCATGTTTTCGCCGCTGCTTTCGTATAAGGACCCGGAGTTCTGCGCCGCTCACGCTGTGATCTATCTGGATTCCCTGTATCACAGCGCGGCCTACCGCGTCTTTGCCGCCGTCAACCTGCGAAGCGGCGAGTGGGACCCCGCCACGGCCCGCTTTGCCGGGGACGAGGACTTTCTTGCCTTTGTCCGTCGGGCACGGGCGCAGGCGCTGTACGATACGGGCATTGAACCCGGCGCGGAGGATGAAATTCTGACGCTCATCACCTGTGACCGAAGCTACAGCGACCCCGACGGGCGGCTGGTGGTCATGGCCGTCCGGGAATACTGAAGGAGGAATGAAGTTTGAAACAACACACGAAGTGGCCGCCAAGGAAAGGCATAGGAAAAAACCATCCAAGAAAGATGGCGAAAAGAGGAGGGAAGAGAAGCTAAGGGGCAGAAAGCGGGTCGTCAGTGAGAATAAAGCCGCGACGGCGCAAAAGGGAAAGGCCCTGCGCCACGGTAAGGGATTTAGAGGGAGGTAGGTCGTGCGAAGCCGAAAGGAAGCCAGCAGGAGAGTAAGGCACGAGCTTGGACAGGATGTTCCAGATAGCGGTCAGGAGCATCTTGCACACAGCGATAATGGCTTTCTTGTGACCACGACGAGCCTTGATGCGGCGATAGCGTTCAGCAAATTCAGGATGCTTTCTGGAATGGATGAGCGCGTTGGCCACCTGAACCAGAAGAGGTTTCAGGTAAGAGCCTGCACGGGAAATGCGAGTGGACTTAACCTTTGCGCCGCTCTGGTCATTCCTTGGGCAACAGCCAGCCCAAGAACACAGGTTCTTGGCTGTTGGAAATACGGACATGTCGCCGCCTATCTCCGAAAGGACAGCAATAGCCGTCATAGGATCATTGCCGAGGCCGGGGACAGTGCGCAGGAGCTGGAGAATATCTGCAAAGGGTTCACAGATGCGGAGAATCTCCTGCTCCAGGCGCTGGCGGAGTAGGCGAAGTTGGTCGATATGGTCAAGGCATTGGCGCAGCTTCACAGCCTGTTCGGGAGAAACAGCGCCGTCTACAGCGGCCTGAATCTCAGAAAGAGGAGATTTGCAGCGCCTGTCCACGAACTGTGCGACGTCGAAAGGTTCGCCGGGATGTGCAAGGATGTATTCGGTAATGGAACGAGCGGATTTGCCAAAGACATCAGCGAACACATCATCCAGTTTGAGGTTGGATACGGTGAGGCAATTCTGAGCACGGTTCTTCTCGCCGGTCAGCATATTCGTCAGCTTGCCGCGGTAACGAACGAGGTCGCGCAGATGGCGAATGGCTGGCGGCGGGATAAAGGACGGCTTGATCATGTCGCACATGAACAGGTCACAAATCCACTTGGCATCCTTACGGTCAGTCTTGTTGCCTTTCTGGGGCTTGGTGTATTTGGGGTGAGCCAAAGTCACCAGACAGGTTTTTTCGAGGATGTTGAAGACGGGAATCCAGAACTTGCCGGCAGATTCCATGCAGACTTCCTTGCAGTTGTACTTGTCAAGCCAGTGGGACAACTCCTGCAAGCCCTTGGAAAAGGCCGAGAAGCGAGCCTGAAAGTACTCTGTGCGGGAATTTGCATCGGTGATGCCGATACAGGCATAGATCCAGGTCTTGTGAACATCCAGACCACAGCAGTTTTTGCGGAAGATTTTGAACATGGGATCCCTCCTGCAAGAGATTGCAGTGTCGGCAGGGACTGGCTGTCCGGCGAAATCGAGTCAACTTCGGAAGAGATAAGTTTACGGGCTACGGTTTTGCGCCATTCATTGATGCCTTAACGGACAGCCGACACCATATAAAGATGCGGGGTTTGCCGCTATGCAGCCCCGCCACTCACCTCCTCGGGTTCTGTAGTATGCCAGCTCTGCTGAATCCAGTATATCAATCAATTGTGATAAGCGAAAGAGCTCCCCGGGTTTCATAACCCCATTGGTCCCTTTCGCAGAAAGGCGGATTTATAAAGATGAACCACAAACCACGCACAAGGCTGGCCGCGCTGCTTCTGGCCTGTCTCCTGCTGTGCCCTTCGCCGGGCAGGAGTGAAGCGACGATACCGACAGAAGAAACGGTGGAGTCGCAGACGCAGGAATCTGTCCAGAAACCGGCGGCAACGCCGGCAGAGGAAGCGGCACAAGAAGTGAAGCCTACGGAAGCACCTGCACTTCCTACACAGGAACCCATGCCGGAGCCAACCGAGGCTCCACCAGCAGAGGAAGCGGTACAAGAAGTGACTCCTACGGAAGCACCTGCACTTCCTACACAGGAACCTATGCCGGAGCCAACCGAGGCTCCACCAGAAACAGCGCTTCCAACGCAGTCTCCTGCACAAGCCCCGACCGAAGCACCGCAGCCCCCAACCGAGGAACCGACTTCCGTACCCGAAGCAGAAGCGCCATCGCCCGCACCTGAAACAGTGCCGGCACAAACAGGGGAACCTCTGCCGCTCTCCCTGCAAGACGCCATGGCCCAGCGCGGTTACGCCTATGTGCTGGCTGCGGCTATCCCACTGTACGCCGCACAGGACCTCGCCGAACCCGCCTATTGCATGACGCAGGAAACGGCGGTGCTGCTGGTCCATCGCCTTGTGCCCGAAGAAGGGTTTGCCGAGGTCTGGCTGCTTAACGAAAGCTATGAGCTTATCACGGCCTATACCGCCGTGGACGCTCTGCCCGAAGCCGCGCTGTCCGATCAGGAGGTTGCCGCGCTGGCCGGTGAACGCCCGTCGGCCCTGACGGCGGATGAACGCCTCGTCTTTGTTGTGCCGGGATATGTGCCCGCGCAGGAACCCGTGCCCGAATCAGCCGAAACAGAAGCCGCTGTGCAGCCGATGGAGCAGTCCTCTTCGGAATCTGTAATCCCGCCCGCGCAGCCCGGCGCGTTTGTACAGGTGAGCACCCAAACCAATGTCTATACCGACATTGATTCGAGCGGCATGGATGCGGACAGTCTGTGGGCCGGATGCTTCACACAGGACGCAACCGTGCAGGTAGAAGAAACCCTCCAGGATGCCCTCGGCCGCTGGTGGTACCGGGTGCGCTACCTGTACGGCGACGATTTTGCCGACGGTACGCTCAAGTGGACGGAGCAGGGAACGCTCTGGGTGCTTGCGTTGGAAACCTGCGTCACCGGCGCGGCGGACCTCACCGTGACGGATTACGCCCTGCCCGTAAGTCCTTCCTCCCGGATGATGCGCATGTCCGCCAGCCCCATGCCCGGCTTTTCGCTCAAGACCATCAACGCGCCGGTGCCGTCGCTGTATGTGGGACAGGGCGGGCTGTACGGCAGCTCCGGCAAGGACAGCGCGTATTTGCAGATCGCCAAGGCCCCCGGCCATGGCACGGTGTATGCGACACCGCACTATCTGGACGGATACACGGTCTATTGTCTGGAGCATACGCTGCCTGGACCCGGCGAGAACATCTCCGGCGGCGGCCAGCAGCCCACCGGCCCGTATGTCATCGTGGACATGGATTCGTACCGTACCAATCCCGGCTATTCCTCCATCATCTATCACGAAAGCACCCTGCACGCCATCGGCTGGGTGCTTCGTCATACCTACCCGTTCATGGTCATCGACGATGATGACCCGGACAATGAAACCTGGTCGCGCGTCGCCGGACAGTTCGCCATCCGGCAGGTCATCCGCGAGCTGGAAGGGCCGCAATACGTCCGTGATTATTGGAACATGGACAACTTCTACCGCGCCAGCGGACAGGCTCCCGGCGTGTATCTGGAATACGCGCGCTGGCTTGCGGCCAACGGCATCGCCCGCGCCTCCATGACGGGGGCCATCTCCGTGAGCAACCAGTCCACCCGCTTTTCGGGCGGTTCCCTGACCGGCACCGTCACCCTTACCACGGACGCGGACCTCATTCGCGTCAGCCGGTCCTATGGGGTTTTGACCGGAAACACCGCCGGGCAGGATGAATCCTACTACTACCTCAACAGCGGGGATACGGTGTCCATCACCGCGCCGGGGACCCACCTCAGCTTTGTGGCCGAATCGGTTTCGTCCGACGAGGAGGAGGCGAGCTTTCTGGTGGGCGTGCCGGATGTGGCCATCCAGAAGGTGCTCATCCCGCAGTACGGCGCGCCCTACAAGCTCCAGTCCGTGACCGTCACCTTCGATATGCCCCTGGGCGCGGCAGCCGTCACCAAGACGTCCGCCTCCACCGGCGCGCCGCTGGCGGGCGCGGTGTTTGAGCTGGTCAGCGGAGACGCCGTCATTGCAACGCAGACCACCGGCGCGGACGGCGTGGCACGCTTTGAGAACCTCCAGCCGGGCGTGTACACCATCCGGGAAAAGAGCGCCCCGGAAGGGTATCTCGTATCCGTTCCGGGCGAGCAGAGCGTCACCGTCACGGCGGGCGGCACGGCCCATGCGAGCTTTGCCAACGCGGAGATCACGGGCAAGATCCGCATTGTGAAACGGGACGGCCTGACACGGGAGGCGCTGGCCGGAGCGGAGTTCACCGTCACCCGTTTGTCGGCTCCCGCAGGCGCAACCGGCGTGGGCGACAGCGTGGTCATCGTCACGGATGCAAGCGGCGTTGCCGAAACCGGCTGGCTTCCCTGGGGCCGATACCGCATCGAGGAAACCACCGTGCCGCAGCACTATGTGGACGTTGGCTTTGAAACCGAAGTCGAGATTCGGGACAGTGGCAGGACCTGCGAGATTGAAGTGGAGAACGAGCCAACAAAGGGGTATATCCGCATCACCAAGACCGACCGCCTGAACGGCAACCCCATCGAGGGCGTGCGCTTTGATATTTACGAAAACGATGAGTATGGCTCGGCGCTGGTCGGCAGCATGGTAACGGATGAGAATGGTGTGGCCGTATCCGAACTGCTGCGCAAGGGGCGTTACATCGTTCGGGAGCACGGAGAAACGGCGGGGTATGTGTTTGAGGAGATCGCGCTGGACGCGGTGGTAAAGCCGGATGAAACCACCGACCTGTCCGTGACCAACCAGCCGGTGCAGGTCCGGCTGAAGCTGTACAAGCGCGACGCGGACGAATACGCCGGGAAGCCCGCGGATGTGCCCGGCACGCGCGGCGACGGCGAGCTGACGGGCGCGGTCTTCCGCGTGCTCGCGGCGCAGGACATCACCGACCGGCAGGGCAACGTGATCTATGAAAAGGGCGCTGTGGTCGTTGATTCCCTGACCACGGCGGGTGAGGATGCTTCCGTAACCACGGATGCGCTCTGGCCGGGCGTGTATGAGATTGTGGAGCTTGCGCCGCCTGTGGGGTATCAGGCTGCCGTGGATTCTATCATAGTGGATGCGCGATCCGCGGCAAAACAGTCGCACGAAGCCGTTGTCATCTATGAAGGTGTTGTCACCAATGAAATCCGCTATGGCGCGCAGGCCATTGTCAAATTGCTCGGAGGCATGAGCGACGATCCCGACCCGGACCGCGTGGAGACGCCGGAGGCGGGCGCGGAGTTTCTCGTGTATCTTCGCAAGGCAGGGTCTTACGAAAACGCCCGCGCGTTGGAGCGCGACCGGCTGGTGACGGATGAAAACGGCTACGCGAAAACCAAGGCCCTGCCCTACGGCGTCTATGTGCTGGAGCAGATAAAGGGCGCGCCGGGGTATGAGCTCAAGGGCCCGCTCCTCTTTGAGATCGACGGGACCGAGGATGTCCTCAACCCGCCGCCCCTGACGCTCTCCGACCGGCCCATCCGCTACCGCCTGCGCCTGATGAAGACGGACAGCGAAACAGGAAAGGCCGTCACGCTTTCCGGCGTCTCCTTCAAGCTCAGAGACGAGACGGGAGAGTTTGTTACCCAAACCGTCTCCTATCCCACCCCGCAGGAGACCGACACCTTTGTCACCGACGAAACCGGCAGTGTGACATTGCCCGAAACGCTCACCTGGGGCCTGTACTTCGTTGAGGAAGTCACAGCCCCGAAAGGCTATCTCATCCGCGAGGAGGCGCTGCCGGTGTTCGTAGGGCAGGATGGCGACGTGCCCGGAGAAACGTACCAGATCGACGTGGAAGTCCCCAACGAGCCGGTCAAGGGGCGGATTCTGCTTGAAAAGAAGGGGCCGCGGCTCACCGGGTTCGAGGTGACGGCAGATGCTTACGGGAACGAGGCGCACCGCCCCGTATACGAAGAAAGGTATCTGGCGGGGGCGGTGTTTGAGCTTCGGGCGGCGGAAACCGTCACCGGCGGGGACGGCACGGTCTGGTTTGAACAGGGCGAGCTGGTGGAAACCCTCACCACCGCCTCGGATGGGCCGGCAGCCTCCGGGCTGCTGCCGCTGGGACGGTATGTGCTGGTGGAAATTCACGCGCCCGAAGGGTATGCGCTGGATGACACGCCGTATGAGGTCACGCTGGATGCTTCGGATGCCTATACCCCTGTGGTAGAAGTCCGCGCAGAGCTGACCAATGAATATCTGCCGGCTGAAATTACGCTGACCAAGTATAAGGAAACCATGCAAGCGATGGAAGATGAGTATGGCGTTCGTCAGACTGTCATAACCGTCCCCGGCGAGGGCTTTGTATTCGGTCTGTACAATGCCTCCGACATTCCCTATGACGGCGGCGTTCTCCCTGCCGGTACGCTGGTAGCCTCCGGCGCGACGGATGCGGACGGGCGGCTGGTATTTGCCGGGCGATACCCGCACGGGGAGTACTATGTGAAGGAGCTGCAAGCGCCGGAAGGATGGAAATTGCCTGCCGGGACGTTCCCCATTTCAATCCTGCCTGAGAAAGCGCAAGAAGACGCCGTCATCCGCGCCGGTCTGACGGTGCATAACGAGCTGATCTGCACGCCCGTCACGATCACCAAGACCGACATCACCGGCTCGGCCCCGGTGCCCGGCGCGCTCATCGAGGTACGAAACAGCCGGGATGAGATCATCTATCGTGCGCGCACGGATGAAAACGGCGAGCTGCCGGACATTCTCCTCATGCCCGGACAGTATGCCTTCCGTGAGGTGCTCGCGCCGGACGGCTACGCGCTCAACGAGGCCGTATGCATTTTCGTGGTGGACGCACAGGGCCAGGTGAGCGGCGATACGGAGATTCGGGACGATTGGACGCGCTTTTCCCTGCGCAAGACCGACACAGGCGGCCGGGTACTTGCGGGCGTACAGTTTGCGCTGGTCGATGCGGACGGAAACCAGATCATGACCGCCGAGACGGATGAAAACGGGCTGGCCTCGTTTGAAAGGATTCCTCACGGGCGCTACAGCGTGGTGGAGACGCAGCCTCTGCCCGGCTATCTTCCTGCCGGAACGGTCGCGGAGCTGACCGTGGACGGGCAGTACGTCAACCCCGACGCGCCGCTGGAGATCGTCAATGTTCCCGCGGACACTCCCGACATCCAGACCGGAGTGGACCTGCCCTTCACGCCCCTGATGTGGGCAGGCGTGGGGATGACGGCGGGCGCGCTGGTACTCATCGGTGCCTATGGGTACAGGCGCAGGAAGCGGCGGTGACAGCTTTCGGGAGGACGGCTCTGCTGGCCGTCCTCCTTGCCCGCGGTTGCCGGGTGGGAGCAAATACGGTATAATGAAGCCAATTCAAAGGAAGAAGCGGTGAGAAAACATGCCCAACGAAAACGACGGCATCATCAAGCGATTTGAGCAAAGAACCATTCGCAGCCTGTGGGATGAGGAGCGCCAGGAATGGTATTTCTCCATCGTGGATGTGGTAGGCGCGCTTACGGACAGCCCGGATTATCAGACGGGGCGCAAGTATTGGAATAAGCTCAAGCAGCGTCTACATGAAGAAGGCAGCGAACTGGTGACAAATTGTCACCAGTTGAAAATGCCGGCGGCAGACGGCAAAATGCGTCTGACCGACGCAGCCGATACCGGGCAGCTTTTGCGCATCATCCAGTCCATCCCCTCGCCCAAGGCCGAACCCTTCAAGCTGTGGCTGGCGCAGGTGGGCCGGGAGCGCATCGAGGAAACCATCGACCCGGAGCTGAGCATTGAGCGCGCGCTGGAAACCTATCTGCGCAAGGGATATTCCCGCGAATGGATCAATCAGCGCCTGCAGGCTATTCAGGTGCGCAGAGAGCTGACGGATGAGTGGCAGGCGCGCGGCGTAAAAAAAGGCGTCGAGTATGCCATCCTCACCGACGAGATCACCCGCGCATGGTCGGGAATGAACACCCGGCAGTACAAGCGGTTCAAGGGACTCAAAAAGGAAAACCTGCGCGACAACATGAGCACCACGGAAATTGTGCTCAACATGCTGGCGGAAGCATCCACAAAGGATATTTCCCAGGCCGAAGCGCCGGAAACTTTTGCGGAAAACCAGCAGGTCGCCCGCAAGGGCGGCGAGGTCGCAGGCATTGCGCGGCAGGCGCTGGAAGCGCGTACCGGCAAGCCCGTCATTACCCCGCAAAACGCGCTGGACTTTCACCGCCTGATCGAAGATGTCATGGAAGAAACCGCAGCTTTGCCGGAGACGGAGAAGCGGCGCGAATGACGGACCGGCTGCCGCGCCCCATGCGCTCATGCCGAAAAAAGAACCAAACGCAAGAAGCAGTCCTCTCAAGGGCTGCTTTTTCTTATGCAGATGAAGGAGGAAACTCATGAAACGGTTGATTATTGCGGAAAAACCCAGCGTTGCCCAGGCCATTGCCGCGGTGCTGAACATCCGGGAGAAGAAGCCCGGCTATCTGGAGGGGGCGGACGTCCTGGTGAGCTGGTGCGCCGGGCATCTGGTGGAACTGGCCGCGCCGGAGAGTTACGATGCGCGCTACGCCAGATGGCGGCAGGAGGACCTGCCCATCGTCCCAGGGCCCTGGAAGTACGAGGTCATTGAAAAGAGCGCCCGGCAGTTTGAAACGCTCAAACGCCTCATGCGCCGCGCCGACGTTTCCGAGGTCGTCAACGCCTGCGACGCGGGGCGCGAGGGCGAGCTCATCTTCCGCCTCGTCTATGATCTGGCGGGCTGCGATAAGCCCGTCCTGCGGCTCTGGATCTCCTCCATGGAGGAAGACGCCATCCGCGAGGGGCTGCGGCAGATGAAGCCGGCCGCGCACTATGACGCGCTGGGGCGGGCCGCCCTGTGCCGGGCGCAAGCGGACTGGCTGGTGGGCATCAACGCCACCCGCCACTTTTCCCTGCTCTATGGACGGACGCTCAACGTCGGGCGCGTGATGACCCCCACGCTGGCCATGCTGGTGGAGCGCGAGGCAGATATCGCCGCGTTTCAGCCATCCGCCTATTATCATGTGCGGCTGGACTGCGGCTCCTTCCCGGCCGAAAGCGAGCGCACGGAGGATCGCACGGAGGCGGAGCGCATCGCCGCCCTGTGCGGCGGCAAGGAAGCAAGGGTCGTATCGGTGGAAACCAGCGAACGCAGGGAACAGCCGCCCAGGCTCTACGACCTGACCGCGCTCCAGCGCGACGCCAACCGTCTGCTCGGCTACACCGCGCAGCAGACGCTGGACTACGCGCAATCCCTGTATGAAAAGCAGCTGCTGACCTACCCGCGAACGGACAGCCGGTATCTGCCGCAGGGCATGACGGAGAAAGCGCGTGGGTTGGCTGCTTATGCGGCGGCGGCGCTTCCATTTGCCGCGGGGCTTTCCCTGCCCTGTCATCCCCGGCAGCTTGCCGGAAAGGTCAGCGACCACCACGCCCTGCTTCCCACGGCGGCTCTCCGGGATCACCCGCTGGACGCCCTGCCCGCCGGCGAAAGGAGCGTGCTGACGCTGGTGGCGACGCGCCTGCTCTGTGCCGCCGGGGAGGCGTGCGTGATGCTGGAGACAACCGCCCGGCTGGAATGCGAGGGGGTCTCCTTTACCGCCAGGGGAAAAAGGACGGTGCATCCGGGATGGAGGGCGCTGGACGCCGCTTTCCGCGCCACGCTCAAAAGCCGGGAGCGCGAGGAGGAGGCGGACGGCCTGCCGCCCCTGAACGAGCGCATGACCTTCCTCCCCGTGACGGCTTCCGTCAGGGAAGGGAAGACCACGCCGCCCGAACGGTATTCGGAAGATACCCTTTTGTCGGCCATGGAGAACGCGGCCAAAGAGAATACCCCAAAGGATGCGGAACGCCGCGGCCTGGGCACCCCGGCCACCCGCGCCGCCATCATTGAAAAACTGCTTAAGTCCGGGCTTGCGGAGCGAAGGGCGTTGCGCAGGCGCATCTGCCTCGTCCCGACGGACAAGGGGATTTCCCTGATTACCGTGCTGCCGGAGGCGATTCAGTCCCCGGCCCTGACCGCCGCGTGGGAACAGAAGCTGCGGGAGGTGGAGCAGGGCGCGCTGGACGGGGAGGCGTTCCTCACAGACATCACGGACATGGTGCGGGAGCTCGCCTCCTCCGAACATCCCGTCCGGGACGTGCACATGTTGTTTGCCGACAACCGCCGGGCCGTGGGCGTATGCCCGCGCTGCGGCGCTTCGGTCGTGGAAAACGCAAAGGGTTTCGTCTGCACCGCGCGTGGCTGCGGCTTCGCGCTGTGGAAGAAGGACCGCTTTTTCGCCGCCATGCGCAAGGAGCTGACAGCCTCCGTCGCGGCCGCACTGCTCAAGGAGGGGCGGGTGAGCCTGAAAGGGCTGTTTTCCCCCGGAACGGGGCGCACCTATGAGGCGGACGTCGTGCTTGAGGACACTGGGACGCCGTTTGTAAAGTATCGTCTGGAATTTGCGGAAGGGAGGAAACGAAAGTGAGCCAGGAAAAGACCATTCGCTTTATTGACACCAATTACCGGACGCTGTTTACCCTTCCCGACGGAGGGAACCTCCGGATGACCTTCCCGGACGGCAGAAGCAAGGTAAGCCGGTGCCGGTATGTGGACGAGTACCACACGGAGGTGGCCGGGCGGGTGTACCACATCTGCGAGTTTGCCGGGCATATGGAGCGGGGCGGCATCGCCTGCGCGCCGGAGGAGCCCCTGCCCAGGCAGACGGACAAGCAGGCGTTCCAGGAGCGCCGTTTTCTCCGGGCTCCCTTCGGCGCATATGCCATCTACCAGCTCAGACGCGAGGAGGCGACCCGCAATCTGCGCTTTGAACCGCTTGAGCATCTTCGGGCGGCGGGGCTGGCGGTGGACCGTGCCAACTACGATCTCGTCTACACCGGCGCCCTGCCGTCACGCCCCGATCTGTCGCGGGAAGCGTTGCTCGAATCGCTGTACGAGCGGTTCAACCTCGACCCTCCACGCGATTTCACCGGCCATAGCCTGTCCGTCAGCGATGTGGTCGGCCTCAAGGGAAAGAGCGGCGTCAGCTTTCATTATGTGGACAGCTTCGGCTTTGCGGAGCTTCCGGCCTTCCTGCCTGCCCCTGACAGGGCTATGGAGGAGGCAAGCCGTGCGGCGGAGCTGGCGGAGCAGCCCTTTGCGCTGGTCTCCTTTCGGGGAAAGCCCGCGCTGCTGGCAGACTGGCGCGTGGACAGGAGCCTGCTGCCCCAGGAAATTTATGCGTATGACCTGCGGTATGGGGAGGAGTGGGGCGTGCCTGTCACGCTGGAAAATCAGGCGCGCGTCAATTTTTGCGGCACGCTTCTTTTCAATGAACCTCTGACCCTTTCGCCCGACGGGCGCATCACGCTGGACAGGGATGCAATCGATCATCTGGATGGAAAAGCGATCTCCCTTTCGGAATTTCAAAAGCAGCAGGCGCTTCAGCGCCGGCCGCCGCTGCTCAAGCGGCTCAGGGAGCCGCGCCCCGCGCAGACAGAACGCAAACCGGCAAAAGCAGAACAGGAGCGATGACATGTTCAATACGACGGAAATGAATCTCATGATCCTCTACAACCCCGGCACCCGCCTGGGACTGATGGAGGAGCTGGGCAACATGCTGGGGTATCTGTCCGGGGAGGAAACCGGGCTGCGCCGCACGACGGTGGGCGTCATCCGCAAGCTCCAGGCCATGACCGACGAGGACTTTGACCGGCTCGACCTCGATCCGTCCGGTCTCTGCCTGAAAGGAAGGTGAACGCATGCCCGACAGCAGGACGGACAGTCTTGTGCAGCTAGCGCAGGATACGGCCCGGCGCATCACCGGCAGCCATACGGCGTGGATGGCGTATCTTCAAACCGCCGCGCGCCTGTACAAATACCCCTATCACGAACAGCTTCTCATCTTTGCCCAGCGTCCGCAGGCCACGGCCTGCGCGGGTTACGAGGTCTGGACAAACACCATGCGCCGCTATGTGCGCAGGGGCAGCACACTATGCGGACCTCTTTGGCTGGCGGGAATTGTACGGCCTTCTGCTTGTTCAGCCTCCGCATAATACAGAAAGGATGCGTGAGCTGAAACAACCCTCTGTGGCAAAAAAAGAGCTAAAAGTCCTGATTCACAGCGATCATTCCGATAGGGGCCGGTTTCTTAAGGTGGTTGATAGAAAGAGCTCTTGTGTATATAATAAAATGGAAAATGTTCCGCCTGTCGCCAGTGAGAGTTGAACAATGGGGTGTTGTTGTGGACATTAAAGCCTATATTGGTGAAGCGACCGAATACGATAAGAAGGAAGCGCTGGAAGATCGCAGGCCCAAAAGCTGGCTGAAAAGTGTCAGTGCTTTTGCCAACGGTAAAGGCGGCGTCCTGATTTTTGGTGTTGCCAATGACGGCGCTCTTAAGGGCCTTTCTGATGTAAAGACAGCAAGCGAAAAAATCAGCGAGGCAATCAAGAGCAAAATGGACCCGCTTCCAGGCATCGATTTGCAGATCAGGCGGGAGGATGGAAAGGAATTCATCCTCCTGCATGTTTCTGCCGGGGCTGAAACGCCCTATTACTATATCGGTGACGGCGGAAGGATCGCTTACATCCGCGTAGGCAATGAAAGCGTTCAGGCAACGGCCGCTGACCTCAAGCGCCTTGTCCTGCGCGGCAGCAACAGCACTTATGACAGTCTTTCCACGCTGTATCGATTTGAAAACTTCGCCTTTACCAAACTCCGTTCGGTCTATCGTCAGCGTACTGGTCTTGAAATGGATGCACAGGATTTCCTCTCCTTCGGTCTGGTGGATGAGAGGGGCTTCATGACCCATACGGGTGCGTTGCTGGCAGATGAATCGCCCATGCGCTTCTCCCGGCTGTTCTGCACCCGTTGGAATGGACAGGATAAAGCGTCCGGCACCATGGAGGCACTGGATGACAAGGAGTTCAGCGGAAGCCTGATTGCTCTTTTGCAAAGCGGCGAGGAATTTGTACGCAACAACACCAGGAAACGGTGGAAAAAGACTGATTATGGCCGTGTGGAAATGCCTGATTATCCGGATCGCGCCGTGCTGGAATGCCTGGTCAATGCGCTGATACATCGTGACTACATGATTGCCGGCAGCGAGGTGCATATTGATATTTTTGATGATCGGATGGAGATTTATTCTCCCGGCGGGATGATGGATGGCTCGCTGGTGCAGGAGCTGGACACAGATCATGTTCCTTCCAAACGCCGCAATCCAATAATCGCGGATGTGTTCAGCAGAATGAACTACATGGAACGCCGTGGCAGCGGATTCAGGAAGATCAAAGCGGACTACCATCGGGCCGTCAACTTCCGTGAGGCGTTGGAACCAAAATTCTTCTCGGATCGCAACAACTTCATCGTAACGCTCTTTAATCTGAACTACGGTGTTGAGGTCGGAAAAACAATCCTTCCGAAGCAAGAACCATCCTTCACGACAACGGAAACAATCCTTCCGGCAAAAAAAACATCCATTGAGAAAAAGCTGAACGATATGGGGTTCACAGCCAGAACCAGCGCTCATATCTTGAAACTGTATCAGCATTATAGTTACGAACAGTGTTTTACTCGCGCACAGATTGCGGATGTCCTTGGCATAACGACGGCTCCGGCTACTGTACTGATTCGGAAAATGAAAGAAACCGGACTGATTGAGCTTGCCAACGGTAAAAGCCGTGGCGCATACCATTTCAAAAAGATATGAGCTTTTCGGGAAAAGCGCCGTGCAGAGGAATGCGTTATGTAGTATCAGCTATCAGGCAGGAAGACTTAACAGACACCCGTCACATGAAGATTCTTAACCCTAAAATAATATTCAGATTCTAACCGGTATGGCAGCTCATGCCGGTTTTTTTATTACCATTGTCATGTGTTTCGCAAACGCAAAATTGATACTGGTCAGAAGTTGGAAGATTCAGGAGCATGATGCATTTGTATTGGAGGTGAATGAATATGCCGGATAAAACTCTGACCTATGTGCAGCTAGCGCAGGATACGGCCCGGCGCATCACCGGCAGCCATACGGCGTGGATGGCGTATCTTCAAACCGCCGCGCGCCTGTACAAATACCCCTATCACGAACAGCTTCTCATCTTTGCCCAGCGTCCGCAGGCCACGGCCTGCGCGGGTTACGAGGTCTGGACAAACACCATGCACCGCTATGTGCGCAGGGGCGCGAAGGGCATTGCGCTGCTGGATACCTCCGGGGACGCGCCCCGGCTGCGCTACGTCTTTGACGTGGCGGACACCGGCGAGCTTTCGCAGTCGCGCAGCCTGAACCTCTGGAAACTTTCGGAGGAAAACGCGCAGGCGGTTTCGCTTTCGCTGGAAAACGGCTACGACGTGCCCGCCCGCGAGGGGTTGGAGCGGCAGCTGCGCGCCATCTCTTCACAGCTTGCGGGCGCTTGCTGGGTGGACCGCAAGCAGGAGATCTTCGACATCGTTGACGGTTCGTTTCTGGAGGGGTACGATGAAGGTGCGATAGGAGCTTCCTTCCGCAGAGCCGCATCCGTCAGCCTGGAATACGCGCTGCGTTCCCGGTGCGGACTGGCAAACGAGGGGCGCTTCATCCGCGAGGACTTCATCCCCGTGACGGAATGGAACACCCCGGAGGCAGCCGCCGCGCTGGGCACGGCGGTCAGCGAGATGAGCGGGGAGGTCCTGCGGACCATTGAAATCAGCATCCGAAACCATGAAAGGAGCGTCGAACATGATCGCCTACAGGCAGAACGGAGAGACCCTGATTCCCGACCTGAAGCTCAGCGAAACGGAGACCCGGCCCCTGGGCAGGTACGCGCGGATGCGCAGGACGTACCTGCAAACGCATCGGACGATGCTGTGGAACAGCCTGCTGCTAAGCGGGACATTGCAGGAGCACCTGCTGGAGACCGACGCGGCGGCACAGAGCCGTCTGGAGCTGCTGATGCCGGAGCTGATGAAGGACGCGGGCGCGACGGAGGCATTGAAAGCCAGCGACCCGATGCGATGGGTCGGCCTGATGAACGCCTGCAAGGCGCAGGCCGAGGAAATCATCCTCAGGGAGCTGGTGTACAGCTAAGTTTTCTGGAGGGCCTTGCGGCCCAGCCCGGTACGGAAAGAGCGGAGAGCGATATGCCCTCCGCTCTTTCCATTCCCCAGGAAGTGGTGGACGAGGTACTCCGGGTGGGCGGGAACACGGCCCATCACCGGGAACGGATCGTCGCTGCCTTTGAGAAGCAGAAACCTGATACCCCGGATTTCCTGAGAAGCCTCCTGCATGGAGGAAACGGAATCGTCACCGATGCAGGAACCTTTGCCGCATGGTACGACGAGACCGGCATTCGTATCTCACGCGGGCGCTCCGCCCGGCATGCTCCTTCCGCGAGGCTCGTTTTATGGCAGGAAGCCGCAGGCCGTATCGGACAGCTTCTGGAGGAGGGACGGTTTGCCGCCAATGTGGAGCTGGCCGGGGCCGAAGGATACGAACGTTTTCGGCTTGCCGAAAAGCTGTGGTACCTGCGGCAGGATTTCAGCGGAAAAGCCATAGACGCCGGGTATCTGTCCAGCCTCGCCAAAGACATGGAAGGCGGTTTCCAAGAGGGGACCGAATGGCTTGCTGAAAAGCTGACGGACCCTGCGTTTCGCGCACGGCTTAATAGCGAGTACCGGCAGTTTCTGTCGGATCAGCAGCAAAGCGGCGATCTGCTTCGGTTTCACTTTCACCGGCTGGATGAAATACTGGAAGCCCTTGAAGACCTTGACCTTCCTCGCAGGGCCTTTTCATCTGAAATGGCGGAAATTCCGCCTGCCCGGCAGTTCATCACCGAAGATGAAATCGACGCAAATCTGGCGGAAGGCGGCCTCATGTCCGGCAGCAAGGGACGCATCTTTGCCTTTTTTCAGCAGCCCTACTCCGACAGGGAACGAGTGGATTTTCTCAAGCAGGAGTACGGTACGGGCGGACGTTCGCACGCGCTGTCCAATGCGGATGGAAGCGACGAATCGCATAGCGGAAAGGGGATACGGTATCAAAAAAGGGGTTGCCCTGAGGTGCGTCTTACCTGGCAGAAAGTCGCCGGACGAATCGCCGGGCTGATCCGGCAGGGCCTTTATCTGACTGAGCGGGAGCAGGCAGAGCATGACCGAATCCAGGCGGAAAAGGTCCAGGCTGAAAAAGATGCCCCGCAAGCCCCGCAGCCGGACCCGGCTGTGTGGGAATACAACGGCGTCAAGGAACGCCATCCGGATGATCTGGTCCTGTATCAGATGGGCGACTTCTTTGAGCTGTATGGCGAGGATGCCAGAGAAGCCGCGCCGGAGCTGGGATTGCAGCTGGTCTCCCGCGCCATCCCTGGGGGTGGGCGCGTGGAGATGTGCGGGTTTCCGGCAAACCGGCTGAATCAGTACCTGGAACAGCTCCGGGCCAGGCATGATGTGACGGTTTCCACCGCGTCGGAGGGCAGCGCCCAGCGTCGGGAGTATTCGGTTCTTTCTACCGGCCATGAAGCGCAACAGGAGCTGCATGAGCAATACAAGTCCATTGTGCGGGAGGCCGTCACCCAAGACACCGCATACCGCAATGCCTGCGGCCACAGCGACTACGAGAACGCTGTGATCGAGGGCCATGCCGCTATCCACCGTGCTGTCCTGGGGGCCGGCAATATGGGGTTGCTCCGCGCCTATTCCGATATGCCGGAGTTCCGTCAGCGCCTGCACCGGGAAATCATCGACGAGACCTATCCCAAGCTCCATGAGCTGCTGCACCCGATCTCGGACGATGACATTGACCGGGCTATCCAGGACTGGAATGGCAAGATCGAGAGCAAACATGCCGTTGTCCGCTACATGAAAGAACATGGGCGGGAGAATGACGCCGCCGCATGGCTGGCCAATGAGTTTGACGGCGACGACGGAAGCACCCCGTTTGCGATCCGACCGGAAAGCCCGGAAGGAACAAATCTGCCCTGGCCCGCGGTGCAGCGCCGGATCGCCCAGCTTATCACGGAGGAGCGCTTCTTCACCCAGGTCGAACAAGACAACTTCGACGATGTGGACTCCGCCGCCATCCGCGAGGCGCTGGAAAGACGCGGCATCGTGGGCGGACAGGTGGCGGACCCGGAGAGGGCGGAAAGCGACCCGTTTATTCAGCAGGTCATGGCTGATGCGGAGCAGGCATCCGCTTCCCCGGAGGAGGCTCCGGATGGGACCGGTGAAACCCCGTTCCCGTATGCCGTGGGCGATACGGTCCGTCTGGAGGACGGAAAGCCCTTTGTGATCGAGGAGGTCGGAACCTTTACCATCAGGCTCCGCGATCCGTCTCTGGCCTATCCCATCATCCGCGCCGAAAGCAGGGAGGGCTTTGCGCGGCTCATGGAGCGATATCCCCAGACCGCCCTTTCTTCCGCGCAGAATTTCCGCATCACGGATGACGATTTGGGCGTGGGCGGGGCAAAGACGCGGTATGGCTGGAATGTCGCGGCCATCCGTACCCTTCGGGCGCTGGAGGCGGAAGGCCGTCCCGCCACGCTCCAGGAGCAGGAGACCCTCTCCCGCTATGTTGGTTGGGGTGGCATCCCGCAGGCGTTTGACGCGCAGAACGAGGACTGGCGCAGGGAGTACGCGGAGCTCAAGGAGCTGCTGTCCGAGACGGAGTACATGTCTGCCCGCGCCTCCACCCTCAACGCCCACTATACCAGCCCCACGGTGATCCGCGCCATTTATGACGCTGTGGAACAGATGGGCTTTCGCACCGGCAACATTCTGGAGCCGGCCATGGGCGTGGGCAATTTCTTCGGCCTGCTGCCGGAGAGCATGGCGGGCAGCCGCCTGTACGGCGTGGAGCTGGACAGCCTCACCGGCCGCATCGCCCGGCAGCTCTACCCGGAAGCGGACATCACCGTGGCAGGGTTTGAAACCACCGACCGGCGCGACTTCTTCGACCTGGCCGTGGGCAACGTACCCTTCGGGAATTACCAGGTCAATGACAAAGCCTACAACAAGCTGGGCTTTTCCATCCATAACTATTTCTTCGCCAAGGCGCTGGACCAAGTGCGTCCCGGCGGCGTGGTGGCTTTTGTCACCAGCCGCTACACGATGGATGCCAAGGATTCCACCGTGCGCCGGTATCTGGCCCAGCGCGCTGAGCTGCTGGGGGCTATCCGTCTGCCCAACAATGCGTTCAAGGCCAACGCGGGGACCGAGGTTGTGTCGGACATCATTTTCCTGCAAAAGCGGGATCGTCCGCTGGACATCGTGCCGGAGTGGACGCAGACCGGCCAGACCGGAGACGGCTTCACCATGAACCAATATTTCATAGACCATCCGGAGATGGTGCTGGGACGGCTTGCTGCTGAAAGTACCCAATATGGCAGACAGGATTACACAGTGATTCCCATTGATGGCCTGGAGCTGGCCGATCAGCTGCATGATGCCGTGAAGTACATTCGCGGCACCTACCAGGAGGCCGAGCTGCCGGAGCTGGGCGAGGGCGAAGCCATCCGCTCCGCCATTCCCGCCGACCCGAATGTAAAAAACTACACCTATACCGTAGTGGACGGGCAGGTGTATTACCGGGAAAACAGCCTCATGGCGCGGCCCGACCTCAGCGCCGCCGCCGAAGCCCGCGTCAAGGGCATGGTGTCCCTGCGGGACTGTGTGCAGGAGCTCATCGCCCTGCAGATGGACCCCGCCACGCCGGACAGCGCCATTCGGGACCAGCAGGCCGAGCTGAACCGACTCTATGACGATTTCTCCGCCAAGTACGGCCTTATCAATGACCGGGCGAACCGGCTGGCCTTTGCTGATGATTCCAGCTATTATCTGCTCTGCGCGCTGGAGATTGTAGACGAGGACGGAAACCTCCGGCGCAAGGCCGATATGTTCACCCGGCGCACCATCCGCCCCGCGCAGGCCGTGGACCATGTGGACAGCGCAAGCGAAGCGCTGGCCCTGTCCATCGCGGAAAAGGCGGGTGTGGACATGGCGTATATGGAGCAGCTTACCGGCCAAACGCGGGACGAGCTGGCGTCCCAGCTTCAGGGGGCGATCTACCGTCTGCCGGAATCCGCGGGAGACGAGCCATGCTATGTCACCGCAGACGAATACCTCTCCGGCAACATCCGCTCCAAGATTGCCTCTGCCAGACTGGCCGCCGAAAAAGACGAAGCCTTCCAGATCAACGTATCCGCGCTGGAAAAGGCCATGCCCAAAGACCTGGACGCCTCTGAGATCGAGGTCCGGCTGGGGGCGACCTGGATTCCGCCGCGCTACATCCAGTAGTTCATGCTTGAACTGCTCCAGCCGCCCATCCAGGCGCGCTACCGGCTCCGGGTCGCCTATTCCTCCGCGACCGCCGAATGGCAAATCGAGAACAAGAGCAGCGTCCCCGCGCACAACGTGGCGGCCTATACCACCTACGGCACCGGCCGCGCCAGCGCATACAGGATTCTGGAGGATTCGCTCAACCTGCGCGACGTGCGCATCTACGACACCGTGCAGGATGCGGACGGCAAGGAAAAGCGCGTCCTCAATTCAAAGGAAACCACCCTCGCCCAGCAGAAGCAGCAGGCTGTCAAGGATGCTTTCCGCGATTGGCTCTGGCAGGACCCGACCCGGCGGCAGGAGTTGTGCGCCCGCTACAACGAGCTGTTCAACGCCACCCGACCCCGTGAGTACGACGGGTCCCACATCCGTTTCAGCGGCATGAACCCGGAGATCACCCTGCGCAGGCACCAACGGGACGCCATCGCCCACATCCTTTACGGCGGCAACTGCCTGCTGGCCCACGAGGTGGGGGCCGGGAAGACGTTCGAGATGGTGGCCGCCTGCATGGAATCCAAACGGCTGGGCCTTTGCAGCAAGGCCCTGTTCGCCGTGCCCAATCACCTGACCGAGCAATGGGCCTCGGAGTTCCTGCGCCTCTATCCCTCGGCCAACCTGCTGGTTGCCTCCAAAAAGGACTTTGAAACCAAAAACCGCAAGAAGTTCTGTGCCCGCATCGCCACCGGCGACTATGACGCCATTATTATCGGCCACTCGCAGTTTGAGAAGATCCCCATCAGCCAGGAGCGCCAGGAGCGGCTGCTTCAGGAGCAGATCGACGAGATCGAAGCGGGCGTTGAGAAGCTCAGAGCCTCCCATGCCGAGCGGTTCACCATCAAGCAGCTGGAGCGCATGAAAAAGCAGCTGGAAACCAAGCTGCAAAAGCTCACTTCCGCCACGCGCAAGGACGATGTTGTCACCTTCGAGCAGCTCGGCGTGGACCGGCTGTATGTGGACGAGGCGCATAACTACAAGAATCTTTTTCTGTACACGAAGATGCGCAACGTGGCGGGTCTCTCCACCACGGACGCGCAGAAGTCCAGCGACATGTATCTCAAGTGCCGCTATATGGACGAGCTGACCGGCGGCCGCGGCATCGTGTTTGCCACGGGTACTCCCGTGTCCAACTCCATGACGGAGCTGTATACCATGATGCGCTATCTCCAGCACGACCTGCTCGCCTCCAGAGGCTTTTCGCACTTCGATTGCTGGGCCTCCACCTTCGGGGAAACGGTCACGGCCATTGAGCTGGCCCCGGAGGGGACGGGCTACCGCGCACGCACGCGCTTTGCCAGGTTCTTCAACCTTCCGGAGCTGATGGCCATGTTCAGGGAGGCGGCGGACATCAAGACCGCCGACCAGCTGCATCTGCCCACCCCGGAGGCGGTCTATCACAATGTAGTCGCCCAACCAACGGAAATACAAGAGAACATGGTGCAGGAGCTATCCGAGCGGGCGGCGGAAGTGCATGCCGGGGTGGTCAACCCCAAGGAGGACAACATGCTCAAGATCACCTCGGACGGCCGGAAGCTGGGGCTGGACCAGCGCATCCTCAATCCGCTCCTGCCAGACGACGAGCGCAGCAAGGTCAACCAGTGCGTGGAAAACATCCTGCGCATCTGGCGGGAGGGCGAAAGCGGCAAGCTGACCCAGCTCGTCTTTTCGGACCTTTCCACGCCGGGCGGCGAGGGCTTTACCGTCTATGAGGACATCCGCCGGAAGCTGATCGCGGCAGGCGTTCCAGAAGGGGAAATCGCCTTCATCCACGACGCGAACACCGAGGTCAAAAAGAAGGAGCTGTTCGCCAAAGTGCGCGCCGGTCAGGTACGGGTGCTGATGGGCAGCACCCAGAAGATGGGGGCCGGAACCAACGTGCAGGACCGGCTGGCCGCGCTCCATGACCTGGACTGCCCCTGGCGGCCCGGCGATCTGGAGCAGCGCAAGGGCCGCATCGTGCGCCAGGGCAACCGAAACGACACGGTACACATCTACCGCTATGTGACGGAAAACACCTTCGACGCCTACCTGTGGCAGACCATTGAGAACAAGCAGAAGTTTATCAGCCAGATTATGACCAGCAAAAGTCCTGTACGCTCCTGCGAGGATGTGGATGAGACGGCGCTGTCCTACGCGGAGATCAAGGCGCTGTGTGCGGGCAATCCGCTGATAAAAGAGAAGATGGACCTGGATATCGAGGTGGCCCGGCTCCGGCTGCTCAAGGCCAACCACCAGAGCCAGCGGTTTCAGATGGAGGACCGGCTGCTGAAATACTTCCCTGTCGAGGTTGAAAAGTGCCGGGCACAGGTCGGAGGGTTTGAAGCTGATCTGGAAACGCGAAACAATCATCCCCTGCCCTCGGAGGGATTTGTGGGCATGGAGGTGCTGGGACACACGTTTTCAGACAAGGAAGAAGCGGGCAAGGCGATTCTGGAAGCGGTCAAGACCGTGGTGGATATGAAAAGCGTGCGGATCGGGCATTACCGGGGATTTGAAATGAGTCTGGAACTAAGCTCCTTTGGACGGGAGTACATCCTGACGCTCCGGGGCAGCATGGCGCATTTCACGACGCTGGGCAGCGACCCACGCGGGAACATCCAGCGCATCGACAACACGCTCGGCTCCATGGAAAGCCGGCTGAAAACGGTCCAGGACCAGATCGCCACGCTGCAAAAGGAGCAGGAGGCGGCCAAAGAGGAGATCGCAAAGCCCTTTGCGCAGGAGGACGAACTGCGGGAGAAAAGCGCGCGGCTGATCGAGCTGGACACGCTGCTGGACATTGGCAAGGGCGGACCGGAGGTCATGCCGGAGGGCGGCGAGCCGGAAGCGATGGAGGCGGCGGTGCCGGACGCAGCGCAAGGCACACGGGAGCCGGAGAGAAAGGAGCGAAGCCGTGAGGAGGTCCGATAGTCCAGGAAACGCGGGCGAAGTGAGGCGCATCAACCTCATGTTCTGGGTCACGCCCCATGAAAACGAGCTGATCCGGCGCAGAATGGCGCAGGCGGGTACGGCGAATCTGAGCGCCTACCTGCGCAAGATGGCCATTGACGGCCTGATTGTCCATCTGGAGCTGCCGGAGCTGAAAGAGATGATCTCGCTGCTTCGCCGCTGCGCGGGCAGCCTTAACCAGATGGCAAAGCGCATGAACGAAACCGGGCGCGTCTATGAGGTGGACCTGCGGGAAGCGATGGAACAGCAGGAACGGCTGTGGGGCATGGCCAACGCGCTTCTGACCAGGCTGGCGGGGATTCGGTAGGGGGCGGCCTGCGGGCCGCCTCTTTTTTGCGTGAGTGAAAAAAAGGGCGAAAAACGCCCCGAAACCCTGCAAAAAGAGAAAAAGCCCATCGGACGACCCACCCATCCATCCATCTTTCCCAAGGGGCCTGCAAACGAAAAAAATCCGCCAAAATCATCCCGAAACCATACAGAAAAAAGGAGGAACGCGATGCCGAGAATGAGCAGGAAGCGGCGGGAGGAATGGGACTTCTTCCTCAACCGCCGAAACCGGATCACCTACAACGACCTGTGCCGCAACTGCCGGCATGACTGCAAGCAGAGCTTCCGGGCGCAGATCGTGGCCTGCCGGAAGTACCGGAGCAAGAGGAGCGAAACATGGCGGTAACGCGCATCATGGCCATGCACCTGAACAAGGGCCGCACGATTGCCCAATGCCTGAAAGACCGAACGGACTATGCCAAAAACCCCGGCAAGACAATGGGCGGCGAGCTGATCTCCGCCTTTGGCTGCGATCCCAGGACCGCCGACGCGGAGTTTCTCTTTGCCAAGCGGCAGTACCGGCAGTTTACGGGCCGGGAGCCGAAAAACGACGTGATCGCCTACCAGATCCGGCAGTCCTTCAAGCCCGGCGAAGTGACGCCGGAGGAAGCCAACCGCATCGGGTACGAGCTGGCGAAGCGTTTTCTCAAGGAACGCCACGCCTTTTTCGTGGCCACCCATTGCGATACGGCTCATATTCATAACGTACGCCCGGATAGGGCAATGAGAAAAGCAGTATAAGGTACTGCCCCGTAAGATA
>OHEM01000120.1_pt1 | contig 40765 bp, 36 predicted proteins | sample 1567281 | NCBI WGS metagenome assembly OHEM01 (sample SAMEA3879537, study PRJEB24766) | human gut metagenome | biome: human-associated habitat; feature: feces | place: USA | collected 1985/1987
CGCCGCGGGGCCGGCGGTAGACCGGCGTCCGGGTGGGGGTGGAGCTCCACCACTATGGGTGAGCGTGGGGCGCGCGCCGCCTGCGGAGTCGGGGTTCACTCCTCCGCTTGACATAATGCCCGCGGCGGGTGTAAAATAATTCGATAATATTGTGGGGTATGGGGAACCCCTTGATATTAAAACTTTACACGGGGCAGTGACATTTTCGCCCCGTCTTTCTTACTGGCAATACTTGAACAAGGGAGGCGTATACAGAAACTATGGAATGGATAATAGCCGGCATAGCCTGCATAGCTACGCTGGTAATAGGCTTTTTCCTGGGCATCGGCTACCGCAAAAAGGTCGCGGAGCGCGAGATCTCCAGTGCGGAAGAGGAGGCCAAGCGGATAATCAACGAGTCCATCAAGGCCGCCGAGTCCAAGAAGCGCGAAGCGCTGGTCGAGGCCCGCGAGGAGATACACAAGAGCCGCAACGAGTACGAGCGCGAGGTCAAGGAGCGCCGGGCGGAGCTCTCCAAGCAGGAGCGCAGGCTCCAGCAGAAGGAAGAGACGCTCGACCGCAAGAACGACACGCTTGAGAAGAAGACCGAGGCCCTCAACCAGAAGATCGCCCAGGCCGAGGCGCAGCAGGAGGAGATCAGGCTCGTCAAGAAGAGCCAGCTTGAGATGCTGGAGAAGATCTCCGGCTACACCGTGGACGAGGCTAAGGCCTACCTCATCTCCAACGTAGAGTCCGAAGTGACGCACGAGATGGCCGCCAAGGTCCGCGAGGTCGAGGCACAGTACAAGGAAGAAGCCGAGGAAAGAGCCCGCGAGATCATCGCCACCGCCATCCAGCGCTGCGCGGCCGATCACGCGAGCGAGATCACCGTCTCCGTCGTACCACTCCCCAACGACGAGATGAAGGGCCGCATTATAGGACGAGAGGGACGCAACATTCGTTCCATCGAAACGCTCACCGGCTGCGATCTCATAATCGACGACACGCCGGAGGCCATCACGCTTTCGAGCTTTGACCCCGTCAGGCGCGAGGTCGCGAGGATAGCCCTCGAAAAGCTCATCCAGGACGGGCGAATCCACCCCGCGCGCATCGAGGAGATGGTCTCCAAGGCCCAGCGCGAGGTCAACGCCACCATCAAGGCCGAGGGCGAACGCGCCGCTTTCGAGACGAATATCCACGGCCTGAACCCCGAGATAATCAAGCTCCTGGGCCGGATGAAGTACCGCACGAGCTACGGCCAGAACGTCCTCAACCACTCCATCGAGGTCGCCCACATCGCTGGTCTCCTGGCCTCCGAGCTCGGCGTGGACGTCACCACCGCCAAGCGCGCCGGCCTGCTGCACGACCTCGGCAAGAGCATCGACCACGAGGTCGAGGGCAGCCACGTCACCATCGGCGTGGACGTCGCCCGCAAGTACAAGGAATCCCCCGAGGTCCTGCACGCCATCGAGGCCCACCACGGCGATGTGGAGCCCCACACCGTCATCGCCTGCCTCGTACAGGCCGCGGACGCCATCTCCGCTTCCCGCCCCGGCGCCAGGCGCGAGAACATCGAAAACTACGTCAAGCGCCTTGAGAAGCTTGAGGAGGTCTCCCGCAGCTTCCCCGGCATCGCAGGCTGCTACGCCATCCAGGCCGGCCGCGAGATCCGCGTCATGGTCAAGCCCGAAGAGGTCTCCGAGGACCAGATGGTCCTGCTCGCCCGCGATATAGCCAAGAAGATCGAGGACGAGCTCACCTACCCCGGCCAGATAAAGGTCCACGTCCTGCGCGAAACGAAAGCCATCGAATACGCGAAATAAAACGAGGAGCGCGCCGCAAGGCGCGCTCCTTTTGCGCAAGCGCAGCCTGTGGTAAAGGCATGCGGCAACAAGCGGCGCCGGTGCCGCGCGGTGGACGGGCGTCAGGGTCGTCGAGGACGCCGACCCCTACTGGCTTCTGCGTGTCCCACGTTTCCGCGGAGCCGTAAACATACACCGTGCAAGACTTACGCGCCAAGCCCAAAACTCCCACCCGTCCTGTAGGGGACGGCGTCCCCGACGTCCCGTTAATTCAATCAAAAATGCCGCCTCCGGCGGCATTTTCACCCTTTCTCGCGGCGCGGAGCGCCCAAATTGTGATCGTCCGCGGAGCGGACACCTTAGCGGTCGGACACGGGCGCCAAAGGCGAGTGGGAGAGGCGGGCGGGGCCGGAACGTTGGTGCGTCGGTACCAGCCCAAAAGCGTTTTTCTTTGGGGCTCCACCCCGTTTCTTTGGGCAAGACCAAAGAAATGGGGTGGAACTGGCAGCACAAGCTAAAAATTTTCCGCAAACATATAGGCGAATTCCTGAACCCCGCCCCTACAAAAGGCTGCGCAAGAGCGTTCCGCGAGCCGCAACTTCACTCCGCCAACAGCTTTTTCAGCGCCACACGGTCTATCTTATCGTTGGCATTGTGCGGCAGCTTCTCCATCGTCACCAGGCGGTGCGGCAGCATATAGGCAGGGATGTATTTCTTCAGCTCACGATTGTATTGCCTCAAAGGCAGGGTGCCGCGCGTCTCGACAAAAAGCACTATCTCCTGCTTCACGGCATCAAAGAGCGCGCAGACGTTTTCCGTGCCTTCCACCATGCGGGCCGCGTTTTCGATCTCGCCCAGCTCTATGCGGTTGCCGCGCAGCTTTATCTGCCCGTCGCGCCGCCCTGTAAACATCAGCTCGCCCCGCTCGTTGTACCAGCCGAGGTCGCCCGTGCGGTAGTACCTCGGCGCGTAGGGCAGGCCCTCGGGGTTCACGTAGAAGGCCCGCTCAGTGAGCTCCGGCTGGTTCCAGTAGCCTATGTTCACGCCCGAGCCCGCGACACAGATCTCGCCCGTCTCGCCGCGCGGCACCGGCCGGCCGTCCTCGCCTATGAGCAGCACGCGCATGTCCGGCAGGGGCTTCCCTATGGGCAGTGGCTCCGTGTCCGAAAACTCCCGGTCCACAACGTAGGCCGTGCAGACGTCCGTCTCCGTCGGGCCGTAGAGGTTTGCAAAGATGCGCCCCGGCAGCGCGCGCCGCCATATGTTCAACTGCAGGTTCGGCATTACCTCCCCCGCGAAGGCGACGCTCCTGAGCTCCGGCAGCTCCACGCTCTCCAGTACGCCGGAGTTGGCAATGTTTATCATCACCGTCGGCACCCAGTAGATGCTCGTGACCCCGTTCTCCCGCAGGAACTCCGGCAGCTTCACCGGGAAGCGGAAGAGCACCTCGGGCGTCAGGATGAGCTTCCCCCCGCAGCGCATCGCGCCGTAGACGTCCATGACCGAGACGTCGAAGTAGAGCGGGGCCTGGTTCGCGATGACCGTCTCCGGGCCCCAGCCGAAGGTCTCCTCCGCCCAGCGGGCGAAGAGCAGCACGCCCCGGTGCGGGATGGTGACGCCCTTGGGCTCGCCGGTGGAGCCGGAGGTGTACATGACATACACCGGCTCCGAATCCGTGACGTCCGCGACGGCGGCGTCCACGGCTGCGGCGTCCTCCGGCTCGCGTTCGAGCTCCTCAAGCAGCAGCACGGGCGCGCCGCCGGTGTCGAGGTCCCCGAGCTTCGCGGCCAGCTCCGCGTTCGTGACTATGGCGGAGGGGCCGAGGTTCGAGATTATCTTCCGCAGCCGCTCCACGGGCGCGGCGGAGTCCGTCGGCACATAGGGCCGGCCCGCGTAGAGCGCGGCGCAGAAGCCCTCGACCATGGCTGCGCTCTTCGGCAGCCAGACCATGACCGGCGCGCGGCCGCCGCTGCGGCGCAGCAGGCCGCTCGCCGCGCGGCGGGAGCGCGCCCTCAGTTCGGCGTAGCTGAGGCTCTCCGCCTCGTCCGCCAGGGCGCAGCGCTCACCCCAGAGCCGGGCCGCCCGCTCCAGCAGGCATATGGCTGAATTCATGCTCTCACTCCCCGTAGCTTATGATGAGCGCGCTCGCCGCGCCGTATTTGTAGAAGAGGGTGCCGCCGTCCCCGAGCTGCTTCGCCGTCCAGCCCGAGGACTGGGTGGTTGCGGGCGCGGAGGTCTCGACCTCCATATAGCCGTTCGATAGGAAGCTGACCGAGGCCCCGCCCTCGTGGGTGGAGATGGTGGCGGGCAGGTTCACGCGCTCGATGTGGGCCGCCTCCTCAGCCGCGCCCTCGGCGGCCTCATATACGCGCACAGGGCGGTTGAGGCCGATATAGAGGTCGCTGCCGTCCCTGTGCCAGACGTCGGCGTCCGTGCGGATGTCCCGGCCCTGCAGCGCCGTGCCGAGGCTCAGGCGCACTCCGGTGCTTATCTGGTAGTTGCCGGAGTAGAGCGGGAAGGTGTTCGACTGTCCGGAGCCCACAAGCTCGATGTCGAAGTTTTCCTCGCTGTTGCCCACGATGTCGAGCGAGAGGTTTATCGCCGCGGCGCAGGCGGAGGCCAGCTGGTTCTCCATGACGAAGCTGTAGCCGAACTTCTCGCGGAAGGCCTGGACCTGCTCTATGCTCGCTATCGCCTCGGTGTCGTCCTGGGCGGTGAAGTCGCAGTGGTAGTAGACGCACATGGGCATGCCGTAGCGCGCGGAGATGTCCGTCCACTCGTCATAGCCATAGAGCATCGTGCAGCAGTTCTGCAGCAGGATGGTCCACTTCCCGTCCTGCGTGAGGAAAAAGGGCAGGCTTATGACGTTGCGCGCGCTGGCCTGGGGATAGGGGTCGAGGTCGCCGGGCGCGGCGTAGCCCGTATTCCAGAGGAAGCCCGCCTTCCACAGCGAGAGGAAGGTCTGCGTCTGGCTGAGGCTGCTGGTGTACCAGGTGTGCTGGTTCGCGCCCAGCTTGTCCGAGACCACCCCGTAGAGCTTGAGGGACTCAAGGTGCCGCTGCAGCTCGTAGGCCTCCCGCTCCGCGGAGGAGTAGGCCGTCGTGTAGAAATGCGCGCCGACGTAGATATAGTTGTCGCGGAAGTATTTTATCTGCTCCATGAGCTCGCTCTTGTAGGGGAAGTACTCGCTGTCGATCGGGTAGGAGGCGCCGTACTCAAGGCTGCCGCAGATAAGGTCGTCTATGCCGTCGCCGTTTATGTCCGCGACGACCGGCACGCAGTTGTTGCCGAACTTGGCGTTGTAGTTGCCCTTGTAGTTCATCTCGTCGAGCTCTATGAAGCCCGCAGAGGCAAAGCCGCCGACGCCCTGGTTCAGCAGCTTCGCTACGTAGCCGTCGAAGGTGCCGAGCAGCAGATCCTGGATGCCGTCGCCGTTTATGTCGTATATGCGCGGGCAGAGCCAGTCCCCGTCCACGCCGAACACAGCCAGCTCCGTGAAGCCGCTCTCGGGCAGGCCGCTCTCCGTACCATAGAGCACGAGGAGCTTGCCGGAGTTCGAGCCGCAGACGAGGTCGTCCACGCCGTCGCCGTTGAGGTCGCCCCAGTCGGGGAAGACCTGGCCTTCTATTCCCGTGTCCGCGACCACAACGCCCGCCTCGAAAGTGAGCTCGCCCAAGCCGCGGAAGAGATAGACCTTGCCGTCCTGCGCGCTACAGAGGATGTCCGCCTCGCCGTCGCCGTCGAAGTCGCAGACGACGGGCGCGGAGTAGCCGGAGACGGAAAGCTGCCGCCCCTCGGAGTCCGTCAGGGGCGCGGCCTCCTCCGTGAGCAGGCGGGACTTGTAGCCGAGGCCCCGGTAGAAGTACAGCCGCCCGTCGGAGGAGCCGCAGACGATGTCGGGCTTGCCGTCCCCGTCGAGGTCATATACGTCCGGGTAGGCGCGCAGCTCGAACTCGGGGTAGTCCTCAAAATAGCTGCCGCCCTCGTCCATGCTCATGAGCGTGAGCCACCTGTCCCCGGCGGCGACGTGCGCACCGGAGGAGTAGGCGTTCTCATTGAGCTCCATGGAAAACCTGAGCCGGCCGCCCTCCTGCCCCAGCAGGCTGGAGACGGTCTCCACCCTCTCAAACCAGGTGTAGCTGTTCCGAACCAGGGTGTAGGATGGGATCTGTCCGTACTCCTTGCAGAGCTCCGCGAAGGCGACGCCGGAGCCGTCGGCAAAGCCGCCGAGCTCCTCGAAGTGCAGCTCCCAGCTCATGGCCGGGCTGCCGAAGGAGCCGTAGACGCGCCAGGCGGAATAGCCCACGGTGCGCTTCATGTAGAAGGAAGCGAAGGCGTTCTCCAGAAGGCGCGCGGCGCTCATGGCCGTGTCGGAGAGGTAGCGCTGCCCGTCGTCCCGCTGCTCCAGCATGGTGCCGCTGATGCAGTAGGGGTTCGGCAGAAGGCCCGAGGCGAAAAAGACGTAGCCCTCGCCGTACATGTTCATGGTGGAGAGCGCGTAGCCCACGCGGGTGCACAGGGCGACGGCGGTGGAGGGTTTCAGAGCCATGCCGCGCTCCAGGCCCTCAAGCTCGGGGAAGTCGGTGTAGGCCTCGTAGAGGGTGTAGAAGTCGCGGGTTATCTCCTGCAGCTCCGCGAGGTCGTCGTCTACCTCCGGGTAGTCCATAAGGTAGGGGTAGTCCTCCACCTCGTGGAAGCTCTTGGCGCCGATGAGATCCTTGTCGAAGAAGTCGTAGAAACCGTTCGTGAGGAAAACCCCGCCGCCCGCCTCGGCAAAGGCGGTTATCTCATCCTTGAGGCTCTCGGCCTTTTCGGAGCCGATGATGCTCTCATCCGGGTAGAGCAGGTCGTAGTCCTCCAGGCTGTACTCGCCCGAGACGTCCACGGCCTCGGCCTCGAGGCCGAGCAGCAAGGGCTGGCAGAGCCGGGAGCAGGTGTCCTCCCAGTAGCCGGTGCCGGCGCTGCCGTCGTATAGCACGGCTGCGCGCAGCTCGTTTTCAGCGGCGTTCACCGAGCTGAGGGAGACCTCAGCCGCGGGCAGGGAGTTCTGCTTCACGTGGTCCTCCCCGCCGCCGATGAAGGGTATGCTTATATCCCCGCAGCCCGAGAGCAGGCCGAGCAGCAGGGCGCAGCAGATGACAAGTGAAAGGGTCTTTTTCAAGGCTTGCCTCCGTTCTGAAAATATGTTTGGCCAACTTTGTTTAACTAATGGATTTTACCACATTCCTCATGCTATTGCAATGGCGGCGCGGCTATTGTAAAATCGGAAAAAAGGAGGTCTTCGGCATGAATATAAAAAAGTCGTCTGCACTTTATTTCTCGCCCACGGGCGGAACGAAGAAGATAGCAGTGCACATAGCCTCCGGCCTGTGCGATGCGGCGGAGTTTCTGGACGTCACCTCGTCCGGGCGTGAGCTCGCCTTCGGGCCGGAGGATTTTGTCGTCATCGCCGTGCCGGTTTTCGGCGGGCGCGTGCCGTCCCCGACGGCGGAGCGGCTCTCCCACGTGCGCGCTGAGGGCACGCCCGCAGCCATCGTCGCGGTGTACGGCAACCGCGCCTATGAGGACGCGCTGCTGGAGCTGAGGGGCCTTGCCGAGGAGCGCGGCTTCAAGGTCATGGCAGCCGCAGCCTTCATCGCTCGGCACTCGATAGCGCCCGAGTTCGGCGCAGGCCGCCCCGACGCCGCGGACTTCCTCAAAATGGACGAGTTCGTCCGCCGCATCCGCGAGAGGCTGGACTATGCCGCCTCCACGGGCAGCCTGCCCACGGCCATCGTCCCCGGCAATCTCGTATTCCGCAAATACGACGGCGTGCCGCTGCACCCGGCTGCCAGCCGGATAAAGTGCGGCAAGTGCGGCAAATGCGCCGCCGAGTGTCCTGTCGGGGCCATCCCGGCCTCGGACCCTGCGAAGACCGACAAGGACAAGTGCATCACCTGCATGCGCTGCGTCGCCGTCTGTCCCCATTTTGCCCGCAGCCTCAACCCCGTTATGCTCGCCGCCGCGAAGGCCGGCCTCAAAAAGAGCTGCTCTGAGCGCAAGGAGCCGGAGCTCTTCCTGTAAAGCAAAAACGCCCCCTCTCGGGGGCGTTTTCCCTTTCCTCGTATTTAATAGCCGTAGGCGACGAATTCTCCTCCGCCGGGCAGGGAGGCGACAAGGTAATCCCGCCCGCAGACGAGGACGCCGTCCTCCTCCCGTGTGGTCGTGCACCAGCGCAGGGAGGAGATTTCAAGGCCGCGCAGGGCCGTGAGCTCCGTGGGCTCCGGCACGCAGCCGTTATTGCGCCCGCTCAGCTCCACGAAGTACCAGGTCCCGTCCTCGGTGCGGATGAGCGCGTTGGCGTCCGAGCCGGGAAACCAGCTCGTGCAGGGCAGCTCATAGACCTCGCTCACAACAGCGGGCGCGGGTATCTCGCGCTCCCTGCCCATGGCCTCCAGCACCTCCTGGCGGCGACGGCCCTCGGCGGCCTCGGCGGGGTCCGGGGATCCGGGGTCGGCGTAGTCCGTCCAGAGCTCTGCCTTGTCTATGACCACCGTGGCGCGCCCGGCGCTGAGCATCAGGCGGAAGTTGGGGTTGTCATAGCCCGCAAGCTCCACGCTCCCGCCAAAGGGCGTGCCGTCCGGTGCGGCCGTGAGCCGCTCCGGCCCGCAGCTTCGGACGGCGCGGGAGATGAGCACGGCGGCCTCGGCGCGGCTGAGCGCCTTTTCGGGGCGGAAACTGCCGTCCTCAAAACCCTCCATGAGCTCCGCACCCCAGGCCGCGGCCACGTAGCCGGCGTAGGGCGCGAGGATGTCCCCTGCGTCCGTGAAGGGCGCCTCGCCGTCCGGAGCGAGGCCCAGGGCGCAGACAAGGATCTTCGCCGCAAGCTGACGGGAAACGGCGCCCTCCGCCTGCTCCCGCGCGTCGAGCCAGCCGTTTTCGAGCGCGTATTCGAGCTGCACGCCCGCCCAGCGCCCGTCCTGCGCGCCCGTGGGCAGGCCCAGGCAGCGCGCGGTGATGGTCACAAACTCCGGCACGCTCACCTCTCCCTCAGGGCGGAACGTGCCGTCCTCATAGCCGTCTATATAGCCCGCGGCGGACATCGCCGCGATCTCATCGCTGTACCACCTGCCCTCCGGCACATCTGAAAAGCCGGATGCCGCGTATGCAGGCGCAAGGCAGAGCGCCGCAGCCAGGCATAGCGCCGCTATTTTCTTCATACCGAGCCCTCCCTGCGATCATTTTCCATGCCCGGATTATACCTCATCCGGCCTGAACTGACAAGGCGCTGAATCAAAAAGCCCCTTCCGGGAAAGACTAGCTGTACTTTCCTGAAAAGGGGTTTTTTTATTGCAGGGCAAGGTCGAGATCTGCGGCGTGAACACCTCCAGGCTCCCGGTACTGAAAAACGAGGAGGCGCAGGCGCTGCTGGAGAGGGCCAAGGCCGGAGACAAGGCCGCGCGGGAGGAGCTCATAAGCGGGAACCTGCGCCTTGTGCTCTCGGTCATCCAGAAGTTCTCCGGCCGGGGCGAAAATGTGGACGACCTCTTCCAGGTCGGCTGCATCGGGCTAATAAAGGCCATAGACAACTTCGACGTCAGCCAGAACGTGCGTTTTTCCACCTACGGCGTGCCGATGATAGCGGGCGAGATCCGCCGCTACCTGCGGGACAACAGCTCCGTGCGCGTCTCGCGCTCCATGCGTGACACGGCCTACCGCGTGCTCCAGGCCCGCGAAAAGCTCACCGCCGAGACGGGCCGCGAGCCCACGACGGAGGAGATAGCCTCCACCCTCGGCATCCGGAGGGAGGAGGTGGTCTTCTCCCTGGACGCCATCTCGGACCCTGTCTCTCTCTTCGAGCCCGTGTATTCCGACGCGGGCGAGAGCGTCTGCGTCATGGACCAGATCCGCGACGACCGGGACACGGACGAGAGCTGGCTCGAACGCCTGGCCCTCTCCGACGCCATCTCCGCCCTGGGCGAGCGCGAAAAGCGCATCCTCGCCCTGCGCTATTACGACGGCAAGACCCAGATGGAGGTCGCGGACGAGATCCACATCTCCCAGGCCCAGGTCTCCCGCCTGGAGAAAAACGCCATAGCGCAGATAAAGAAGAATATCTTCGCCCAGTGAGGGCCCGGAGGCATTTTCCGCCCCGCCCGGCGCATATGCTCAGGCGAGGGGGTATGGAACATGGCCTGTCTGTTCTCTGAACTGCGCTGCAAGGAGGTCATAGACCTGCACAGCGGCCAGCGGCTCGGCTACGTCTGCGACGCGGAATACGAGCCCTGCGACGGGAAAATACTCGCCATCATAGTCCCCGGCCAGGGCCGGGCGGGGGGCCTGCTGGGCCGGGAGGACGACTACGTCATCCCCTGGTCGAGCATCTCGCGCCTGGGCAGCGACATCATACTCGTGGACCTCCAGCAGTCCCCCTCCCGCCGGCGGCGGGAGAAGAGGCCGTTTTTATACTGATACCGAGCCGCAAAAAGGCCCGCCGTCCGTGGAGGACGGCGGGCCGGCGATTTTTTGTGTATACGAAAAAGGCCCGCCGGCAGGCGAGCCTTGTTTCGGGCGTTTTCACTGCGCTCAGACGGCGCGGGTCACCTTTCCGCTGCGGAGGCAGCGGGTGCAGGCGTAGACGTGCTTGGGGCTTCCGTCTACTATGGCCTTGACGCGCTTGACGTTGGGCTTCCAGGTGCGGTTGGAGCGCCTGTGAGAGTGGCTGACCTTGATGCCGAAGGCCATGTCCTTGCCGCAGAATTCACACTTCGCCATGTATGAAGCACCTCCGTTCTCTTAGAAATCATTGACGAGCTTATCTATAATAGCAGAAGCCCCCCGCAAATGCAAGCTGAATTTTCACATTCTGCGGGTTTATTCATAAAGTATTTGCCAAACGTGGGCTATGTGGTTAAAATGGTCGTATAGATTTCAGAAGGGGGCTGCGTCACAATGGTGCGCGAGGAATATTCCGTCAGCCTGAAGAGCATAGTCGAGGAGCAGGGCCTCACCGTCCTGCACGCCGCGAAGGACTTTGACAGCGCGCGGGTCTACACCGCGGACGTCAACCGCCCCGCCCTCCAGCTGGCGGGCTTTTACGACTATTTTGACCCCAAGCGGCTCCAGCTCATAGGCCGCGTCGAGAGCACATATCTGCAGACCCTGGGCGACCAGGCGAGGCTCGCCGCGCTGGAGCAGTTCATGCGCTTCGACATCGCCGCGCTCATCCTCTGCCACGACACCCAGCCCCTGCGTGAGTGCGTGGAGCTGGCCGAAAAATACGACCGCAACCTGCTCGCAACGAAAGAGGACACCTCCACCTTCATGGCCGACCTAATCAGCATGCTGCGCAACGCCATGGCCCCGCGCGTCACCCTGCACGGCGTGCTCGTGGAGATATACGGCGAGGGCCTGCTCATCATGGGCGACTCCGGCGTCGGCAAGAGCGAGACGGCGCTGGAGCTGATCAAGCGCGGCCACCGCCTCATCGCGGACGACGCCGTGGAGATACGCCGCATCTCGCGCGAGACGCTCATAGGGACGGCCCCCGCGCTCATACGCTACTACATGGAGCTGCGCGGCATAGGCGTCATAAACGCGCGGCACATCTTCGGCGTCGGCGCGGTGAAGCCGGAGTCGAACGTGGACCTCGTCGTGAACTTCGAGCTCTGGGACGACGACAAGGCCTACGACAGGCTGGGCCTTGAGACGGAGTACACCAGCATCCTGGGCGTGAACGTCCCGAGCGTGACCATCCCCGTCCGGCCCGGACGGAACCTCGCTGTCATCCTGGAGCTGGCGGCCATGAACAACAGGCAGAAGAAGATGGGCTACAACGCCGCCGTGGCGCTGGCCCAGGAGCATGACGCCCTTGTGGACAACGGCTGGAGGTACTGAGCCTTGCGAGTTACCGACACACTCATAAGGGAGCTGCGCTCCGCCCTGCCGGAGCTGGAGCTGCACGAGAACGAGCCCATGGCCGCGCACTGCTCCTTCCGCATAGGCGGCCCGGCGCGGCTCATGGCCTGCCCGGCCTCGGGCGCGCAGGCCGCGGCGCTGCTGCGCTTTCTGAGGGAGCGCGGCGCGCCCGTGGAACTCATGGGCAAGGGCACGAACCTCCTCGTCGCGGACGGGGGGCTGGACGCCGTTGTCGTGCGGTTGGGCGAGGCCATATCCGGGGCCGGGCTGCTGCCCGGGGACCGCGTCAGGGCGGGGGCGGGCATCTCGCTCGCGAAGCTCGCCGTGTTCGCGGCCGACTCCGGGCTCTCGGGCCTGGAGTTTGCCCACGGCATACCCGGCTCGCTCGGCGGGGCCGTGTTCATGAACGCGGGCGCCTACGGGGGCGAGATGAAAGACGTGCTCCAGAGCGCCGAGCTCGCGCTGCCGGACGGCACGGTGAGCGAGGTCCCCGCGCAGGAGCTTGAGCTCAGCTACCGCCACAGCGCGCTTGAGGGCTCCGGGGCGCTCGTCACCGCGGCGACGCTGAAACTCACGCCCGCGCAGCCGGAGGATATCCGCGCCCGGATGCGGGAGCTCATGGAAAAGCGCCGCGCCTCCCAGCCGCTCGACCTGCCCTCGGCGGGCAGCACCTTCAAGCGGCCTGCCGGAGGATACGCGGCCGCGCTCATAGACCAGGCGGGGCTCAAGGGCTTCGCCATAGGCGGGGCGCAGGTCTCGGAAAAGCACGCGGGCTTCGTCGTGAACCGCGGCGGGGCCACGTTTGAGGACGTGCTGCGCCTCATGGCGCACATAGAAAAGACGGTCTTTGAAAAAAGCGGCATCCGGCTGGAGCCGGAGGTCAGGATCTTGAAGGGTTAAGGGATGGAATTTCTCATAATTTCCGGCATGTCCGGCGCGGGTAAGAGCCTCGCGGCGGACATACTCGAAGACATGGACTACTACTGCGTGGACAACATGCCCGTGGCGCTGCTGCCGCGCTTTGCGGAGCTCTGCCTTGCGACGCGCGGGCGCTACGAGCGCGTGGCCCTTGTCACGGACGTGCGCGAGAGGGAGAGCATCTCGGGCCTCATCGAGGCCCTGGACAGGCTCTGGGAGCAGGGCCTGGAGTACAGGATACTCTACGTCGAGGCGGACATGCCCACCATCGTGCGCCGCTACAAGAGCTCGCGCCGGCCGCATCCCATGCTCGCGGGCGGCTCCATCGAGGAGGCCGTGCGCCTTGAAGTGGCGGCCCTCGCGCCGCTCAGGGAGCGGGCGGATTACATCATCAACACCACGGGCCTCACAACGGCGATGCTCCAGGCGCGCATCGCGGCCCTGCTGCCGGGCGGGGCCGGCGCGCGGCGCCTTGCCGTCACGGTGACGGCCTTCGGCTACAAATACGGCCTGCCCATGGACGCGGACCTCGTCTTCGACGTGCGCTTTCTGCCGAACCCCTTCTACGTCGAGGAGCTCCGGGGCCTCTCGGGCCTCGACAAGCCGGTGTCGGACTTCGTGCTCGGCTGCGGGGACGCGCGGCGTTTTCTGGAGAAGCTGGAGGATCTGCTCCGCTTCCTCATGCCGCTCTATCTGGAGGAGGGCAAATACAACCTGAACATAGCCATAGGCTGCACGGGCGGGCGGCACAGGAGCGTAGCCGTCGCCTGCGCGCTGGCGGACAGTCTGGAGGAGGCGGGCATCCCCGCCGCGCGGAGCTTCCGCGACCTTGAAAAGGGGTGAGTACATGAGCAGACGCAGACGCGAGGCCGACCCGCGCATCGTCGTCATAGGCGGCGGCACGGGGCTCTCGACCATGCTCCGGGGCCTGAAGCGGCAGTCGGAGAACATAACGGCCGTCGTCACCGTGGCGGACGACGGCGGCGGCTCGGGCATGCTCCGGGCCGACCTGGGCATGCCGCCCCCGGGCGACGTGCGCAACTGCATCCAGGCCCTGGCGAACACGGAGCCGACGATGGAAAAGCTCCTGGCCTACCGCTTCACCGAGGGCAGCCTCAGGGGCCAGAGCTTCGGCAACCTCTTTCTCGCCGCGCTCAACGGCATGTCGGAGACCTTCGACGAGGCCGTGCGCAAGATGAGCGAGGTCCTGGCCATCACGGGCCGGGTCCTGCCCGTCACTAACGAGAACGTCTACCTCGCCGCGGAATTCGACGACGGCAGCGAGGTCACGGGCGAGTCGCACATAGCCGACGCCAAGAAGGCCCGGGACGCGCGCATCCGGCGCGTGCGGCTCATCCCGGAGCGGCCCGCGGCCCTGCCCCAGGTGCTGGAGGCCATAGAGGCGGCGGATATGATAGTTTTAGGCCCCGGGAGCCTGTACACGAGCATCATGCCGAACCTGCTGACCGAGGGCGTGGCCGCCGCCGTGGCGGCCTCGGACGCCTTCAAGGTCTACGTCCTGAACGTCATGACCCAGGACGGCGAGACGGAGGGCTACACGGCCTCGGACCACATCGGGGCGCTGTTTTCAAATTCGGGCGAGCGGCTGTTCGACTGGTGCCTGGCAAACGACAGGCCCATCCCTGAGCAGCTGCTGGAGCGCTACGGCGCGGAGGGCGCGGAGCCCGTCCGCGTGGACGAGGAGGCCGTATCGGCCCTGGGCGTGGGCCTCTTGCGCGCGCCCGTGGCCGGCTGGGCCTCGGGCTATGTGCGGCACGAGCCGGAGGACCTGGCCCGGGAGCTGCTGCGGCTCTACCGCGAGAAATCCCACACGCGGGTCTACGGCTGAGAGGCCGGGCAGGAAGGGAGGCGGGAAAAGGTGACCTTTTCAGCCAGGGCGAAGGCGGAGCTCTGCCGTGTGCCCATAAAAAAGCGCTGCTGCGCCGTGGCGGAGGCCTACGGCGTGCTGCTGTATTGCAGCCAGTTTTCGAGCCGGGAGCTCAGGATAGTCACGGCCAGCGAGGATTTTGCCGAGCGCCTGCCCCGGCTCTTCCGCCGCGCCTTCAGCCTCGGCTTCGACGAGACCCCGGCCGCCGGCCGCGCGGGCAAGAGCCGCTTTTCCGTCTCGGATACGGAGAAGATAGCCTCCATCTACCGCGCCTTCGGCATGGAGCCTGCGGAGACGCTGAGCCTGCACATAAATCTGGGCGTGCTCGAAAACGACTGCTGCCGGGCCTCCTTCGTGCGCGGCGCCTTCCTCGCGGGGGGCAGCGTGACGGACCCGGCCAAGAGCTTCCACCTGGAGCTCGCCACCACCCACGCCAGCGTCAGCCGGGAGCTGAGCTCGCTGCTCTTTGAGCTGGGCTTCGAGCCCGGACAGGCCCGGCGCGGGGCAAACTGCCTGAGCTATCTCAAGCAGTCCGAGACGATAGCCGACTTTCTCACCGCCGTGGGCGCGCCCGTGGCGGCGCTGGACGTCATCTCCGCCAAGGTGGAGCGGGACATGCGCAACGAGATAAACCGCAAGGTAAACTGCGACACCGCGAACGCGGACAAGACCGTCGCCGCCGCGCAGGCCCAGCTGTCCGCCATACGCGCCGTGGAGCGCGAATACGGCCTCGACGGCCTGCCGGAGGGCCTGCAGCAGGCCGCGCTGCTGCGCATCGCCAACCCCGAGGCCAGCCTCGCGGACCTCGCGCAGCTCTCGTACCCCCCGGTGACGAAATCCTGCCTCAGCCACAGGCTCAAAAAGCTCACGGAACTCGGCCGGGGCATCGCAAAGGAGGACTGAGCCATGGCCTTTGCCCATCTGCATGTACACACGGAATACAGTTTGCTCGACGGCGCCTGCCGCGTGGAGGCCCTGGCCAGGCGCGCCAAGGAGCTCGGCTTCACGAGCCTCGCCATCACCGACCACGGCGTCATGTACGGCGCCGTCGCCTTCTATGAGGCCTGCGTGAAAGAGGGCGTGAAGCCCGTCATCGGCTGCGAGGTCTACGTCGCCCCGCGCGGGCGCACGGACAGGGAGCACGGCGTGGACTCGGAGTACACCCACCTCATCCTCCTGTGCAAGAACGAGACGGGCTACCGCAACCTCTGCTACCTCGTCTCCATGGGCTTTGTGGAGGGCTTCTACATAAAGCCGCGCATCGACTGGCCGCTGCTCTACGGGCACACGGAGGGCCTTGTCTGCCTCTCCGGCTGCCTGGCCGGCGACATTCCGCAGAAGATAGTCTCCGGCCGCTACGACGAGGCCAAGCGGAAGGCCCTGGAACTGCGTGAGGCCTTTGGCGAGGACTTCTACCTTGAGCTTCAGCGCCACGGCATCCCGGACGAGGACGCCGCCGCGCGCGGGCTCATCCGCCTGCACGAGGAGACCGGCATCCCCCTCGCCCTCACGAACGACGCGCACTATATCGACAAAAAGGACGCCTACTACCAGGACGTCCTCATGTGCATCCAGACCGGCAAGACCGTGGACGAGGCCGAGCGCATGCGCTTCGAGACGCAGGAGTTCTACCTCAAGAGCGAGGAGGAGATGCGCGCGCTCTTCCCCGGCCAGGAGGAGGCCGCGGACAACACCGCCCTCATCGCCCAAAAGTGCAGCTTCGACTTCGAGTTCGGGCGCTATCACCTGCCCCGCTTCAAGCTGCCCGAGGGCGAGACGGACAGCGCCGCCTACCTCAAAAAGCTCTGCGAGGCCGGCTTCCTGCGCCGCTACGGCGCGGACCGTGAGGACGCGCGGCGCCAGCTCGCCTACGAGCTCGACATGATAGGCAAGATGGGCTTTGTGGACTACTTCCTCATAGTCTCGGACTTCATCGGCTACGCCAAGGGCCAGGGCATACCCGTCGGCCCCGGGCGCGGCTCCGCCGCGGGCAGCGTCGTCTCCTACTGCCTGGGCATAACGGACATAGACCCCATCAAATACAGCCTCTACTTCGAGCGCTTCCTGAACCCGGAGCGCGTCTCCATGCCGGATATAGACATCGACTTCTGCGTCCGCCGCAGGGGCGAGGTCATTGATTATGTAAACCGCAAATACGGCGCCGACCACGTGGCGCAGATCGTGACCTTCGGAACCATGGCCGCGCGCGCGGCCATACGGGACACGGGCCGGGCGCTGAACATCAGCTACGCCGACTGCGACGCCGTGGCAAAGCAGGTGCCCTTTGCCATAGGCATGACGCTCGACGAGGCGATGAAGCTCTCGAAGCAGCTGCGGGAGATGTACTCCGGCGACGAGAAGCTCCGCTCGCTCATAGACACGGCGAAGGCCCTGGAGGGCATGCCGCGCCACGCCTCGACCCACGCGGCGGGCGTCGTCATCACGGAGCGGCCGGTGTATGAGTACGTCCCGCTGGCGAAAAACGACGAGAGCATCGTCACCCAGTACACGATGACGACGCTGGAGCACCTGGGGCTTCTGAAGATGGACTTTCTCGGCCTGCGGAACCTGACGGTGCTGGAGGACGCGGCGGAGCTGGCGCGCCGGCGGCAGCCGGACTTCGACGTCGCCTCCGTGCCGGAGGACGATGCGGACACCTTCGCCATGCTCTCTGCGGGCAAGACCGAGGGCGTATTCCAGCTGGAATCGACGGGCATCACCGCCGTGTGCACGGGCCTGAAGCCGAAGAGCATAGAGGACATCACCGCCGTCATCGCCCTCTACCGCCCGGGGCCGATGGACAGCATCCCCCGCTTTCTCGCCTGCTCGGCGCAGCCGGAGAAGATAAGCTACAAGCACCCGATGCTGGAGCCGATACTTTCCGTCACCTACGGCTGCATAGTATATCAGGAACAGGTCATAGAGATATTCCGGCGTCTCGCGGGCTTCTCGCTGGGCCAGGCGGACATGATACGCCGCGCCATGTCGAAAAAGAAGCACGAGGTCATAGACGCGGAGCGCCGCGCCTTCATACACGGCGACGAGGCGCGCGGCATCCCCGGCTGCGTCAAAAACGGCGTGGACGAGGCCACGGCCAACAGCATCTACGACGAGATACTCGACTTTGCCAGCTACGCCTTCAACAAGGCCCACGCCGTGGCCTACGCCGTCGTAGCCTACCGCACGGCCTATATGAAATGCCACTGGCCCTGCGAGTACATGGCCGCCCTGCTGACAAGCGTCCTGGACTCCAGCGCCAAGGTGGCCGAGTATATCACGGAGTGCCGGGAGATGGGCATCAAGGTCCTGCCCCCGGACGTGAACGAGTCGGACGCGCGCTTCACGGTCGTGGGCGGGAATATCCGCTTCGGCCTCGTGGCCATCAAGAACATAGGCGAGCGCTTCATCCAGCTGCTGATGCAGGAGCGGGCGGAAAACGGGCCTTTCACGGGCTTTGAGGAGTTCTGCCGCCGCATGTCGGGCAAGGAGCTCAACCGCCGCGCGGTGGAAAGCCTCATAAAGGCCGGGGCCTTCGACAGCCTGGGCTGCCGCCGCAAGGCGCTCATGCAGATGACGGACGGCGTGCTTGAGTGTATCGCCTCCGACGGGCGCAGGAACATAGACGGGCAGCTGGACCTCTTCGGCCTGGACGAGGCCGGGGAGCCCGGCGGGGGCTCCTCCGTGCCTGTGCCGGACGTGGCGGAGTATTCGAGCCGGGAGCTCATGGCCATGGAGCGGGAGACAACGGGACTGTACCTGAGCGGCCACCCGATAGACGACTACCGCGAGGCCGCGCGCCGCGCCGGGGCCGTCAGCATAGGCGCGGTCATGTCCGACTTCGCCTCCCCCGAGGGGCCGGAGCGCTTCCAGGACGGGCAGTACGTCACCCTCGCCGGCATCGTGGCCTCCTCCCGCACGCGCACGACGAAAAACGGCCGCCTCATGTGCTACATCCAGTTTGAGGACGACAGCGGCGCCATGGAGCTGCTGGCCTTCCAGAGGACCCTGGACGAGAGCGGCGGCTATATAAGCGAGAACGCCGCCCTCCTGGTGCGCGGGCGCATCTCCCTGCGCGACGAGAAGGAGCCCCAGCTCATGGTGGACACCGTCCGCCCCCTTTCGGACCTCAACGAGCCCGGCGCCTCCGAGCCTCCGAAGAAAGAGCGCAAGCTCTGGCTGCGCCTGCCCACGGCCGACCCGCGCCTCCTGCGCCGCATAGAGCTGCTGTGCGAGATGTTCCCGGGCCGGGAGCGCATGATCCTCGTCTTTGCCGACACCGGCCGCCGCCTGGGCGCCGAGTGCGTCATAAAAAACAGCCTCCTGCGCGAGCTGGAGGAACTGCTGGGCCGGGAGAACGTTGTCGTGAAATAGGCCCCCGCGTTGACAATATACGGAACGGGTGCTATAATTTTAAGAAATCTTTATCACATGGGAGTGATAGTCCTAAATGGACACAGGCAGTCGATTGTCAATAGCGGCGATCATCATCCTCCTCGGCTTTGCAATGTATTTTGCCATCGCCGAGACGGCTTTTGCAACAGTCTCCAGGATCCGCCTCAAGAGCAGGCTCGACAAGGGGGATCACAGGGCCAAGGGGGCGCTGTTAGTCTTGGATAACTTCGACAAGGCTATCACCACCGTCCTCATAGGCACCAACATCGTACACATAACCGTCGCGGCCATCGTGACGGTGCTCGTGACGCGCAAATGGGGCATTTCGGCGGTCACAGCGGGCACCTTAGTCACGACGGCCGTGGTTTTTTTCGCGGGCGAGATGCTGCCCAAGTCGATAGCGAAGAAATACAGCGAGCGGCTGTGCCTGCAGACGGCGGGCTCCCTGCGTTTTTTCATGGCGCTCTTCTCCCCCCTGTCCGCGGCGCTGACGGCCATAGGCCACGCCGCCTCGAACCTCACGCGCGGCGACCCCGAGGTCTCGGTCACGGAGGATGAGCTCTACGACATCATAGAGGACATGACGGACGAGGGTACGCTTGAGCCGGAGCGGGGCGAGCTCATGAGCTCGGCGCTGCAGTTTGCGGACCTCTCCGTCGAGACGGTGCTGACGGCGCGCGTGGACGTCGCGGCGATAAACTCCGAGTGGGACAGCGAGCGGGTGCTCGCCTTCATAAAGGAGCAGCGCCACTCCCGCCTGCCCGTGTACGAGGGCAGCATAGACAACATCGTCGGCGTTTTGCAGATACGCAAGTACATAAGGGCCTATCTGAAAGAAGGCCCCTCCGTCAGCCTGAGCGCCCTGCTGGACGAGGCCTATTTCGTCCAGCGCAGCATGAAGATAGACGAGCTGCTCTCCGTCATGAGCCAGAAGAAGCTGAACATGGCCGTCGTCACGGACAGCTACGGCGGCACGCTGGGCATAGTCACCGTGGAGGACATCCTGGAGGAGCTCGTGGGCGAGATCTGGGACGAGGACGACGTCGTGGAGGAGAGCTTCGTGCCCCTGGGCGGCGGCAGGTACGAGGTGGACGCCTCGCTCACCGTGGGAGAGGTCTTCGACCGCATGGATTTCGAGCCGGAGCACGAGGACGAGGACCTGGAGCACAAGCTGATGGGCGAATGGGCCTACGAGCAGTTCGACCGCATCCCGCGCGAGCGGGAGAGCTTCGAATACGAGGGGCTGGCCGTCACGGTCTCGGAGATGCACCAGAACCGCATAGTGAAGCTGGTATGCCGGGCGCTCCCGGCTCCCGGGGAAGGGGGCGGGGAGAAATGAGCGGATACATAGCCGCCTACATAGTCCTCATCTGCCTGTCGGCCTTTTTCTCGGCCTCGGAGATGTGCTTCTCCTCGGCCAACCGCATGAGGCTGGAGTCCGCCGCCGAGGGCGGCTCCCGCGGGGCCAGGATCGCCCTCAAGGTCATGGACAGGTTCGACGACTCGCTCTCGGCCATACTCATAGGCAACAACCTCGTGAACATCGCGACCTCCTCCATCGCCTCTGTCGTCGTCATCCTCATCGCCGGCGACCACTGGACCTGGCTCTCCACCGTTGTGACGACCATACTCGTCATGATCTTCGGCGAGACCATGCCGAAGATCGTCGCGAAGAAGAACGCCAACCGCATCGCGCCGGTCTTCGCCTACCCCATAAGGCTGCTCACCTATATCCTCATGCCGGTCATCTGGATAGTCGTGGGCCTGGTGCGCCTGTTCACCCTGCCGCTCAGGGGCGAGGAGCAGCAGGAGGACGACGAGGCCGCCGTCGAGGAGCTGCAGTCCATCATAGAGACCGCCGAGGACGAGGAGGTGCTCGACGAGAACCGCTCGGAGCTCCTCCAGGCCGCCCTGGACTTCTCCGAGGTCAGCGCCAGCGAGGCCATGACCGCGCGCGTGGACGTCGAGGCCATAGACATAGACGACGACTGGGAGGAGATACTGGAGGTCATAGAGAACTCCACCCACTCCCGCCTGCCCGTGTACGAGGACAGCATAGACAATGTCATCGGCTTCCTCTACCTCAACCACTTCCTGAAGGCCCTGACGGAAAACGAGCGGCCCGACATCCGCTCCCTGCTCATGGAGCCGCTCTACGTCTACAAGACGATAAAGCTCCCGCAGGTGCTCTCGGAGCTGCGGCACGCGAAAAAGCACCTGGCCATAGTCACGGACGAGTACGGCGGCACCCTGGGCGTCATCTCCATGGAGGACGTACTGGAGGAGATAGTCGGCGACATCTGGGACGAGACGGACGAGGTCGAGAGCGAGGTCGTCGAGAAGGCCGAGGGCGAATACGAGCTGGACGGCGACATGTCCATCTCCGACTTCCTGGAGCTGCTCGGCCTGTCGGAGGAGAGCTTCGACTGCGAATCCGACACCGTCGGCGGCTGGACGCTGGAGCGCTTCGGCGGCTTCCCCGGGGAGGGGGACAGCTTCCGCTACGAGGACCTGGAGGTCACGGTGCTGGCCATGGACGGCCTGCGGGTGGACCGGGTGCTCGTAAAGCGCAGCGGGCCCGAGCCGGGCGAGACTGAAGAAAACTGATAAAACGGAGGCCCCATTAAAATGGAACTTTTCAAGGGCCGCCCCGAGGACTGCTCCGGGCGGCTTGAGCGCGAAAAGCGCACCTACGACCTGCTGGACAGCCTGGGCATGACCTACTGGCGCACCGACCACGCCGACAGGCCCGCCGGCAATATGGAGGCCTGCAACGAGATAGACGCCGTGCTCGGCGTCCTCATCTGCAAGAACCTCTTCCTCTGCAACCGCCAGCGCACGAGCTTCTATCTGCTGCTCATGCCCGGCGACAAGCCCTTCAAGACGAAGGAGCTCTCAAAGCAGATAAATTCCTCCCGCCTCTCCTTCGGCACGGGCGAGGAGATGGAGGAGCTTTTGGGCGTCAGCCCCGGCTCCGCATCCGTCATGGGGCTCATGAACGACCCCGAGGGCCGGGTGCGGCTCCTGGTGGACGAGGACGTGCTGGCCGGCGAATTCTTCGGCTGCCACCCCTGCATCAACACCTCAAGCCTGAAGCTCGTGACGCGCGAGCTCGTCGAAAAATTTCTGCCCGCCGTGGGCCACGAGATGACCGTCGTACAGCTCACCGGCGCGGAATGAGGCCCGAAAACAGGAAACCGCAGCGCCCCCTTAAACGGGGCGCTGCGGTTTTTTTGCTTGCTGCGGCCTTCAGACGACCACGGCGGTGCCGGAGGCGCTGACCATGAGCATGCCGTTATCGGTACCCAGGACCTCGTAGTCGATGTCCACGCCGACGACGGCGTTGGCGCCGGTGCGCTCTGCCCTGCGGCACATCTCGTCCAGCGCCTCGTTGCGCGCGTTCTGGAGCTCCTCCTCGTAGCCGGCGCTGCGGCCGCCGAAGAAGTTGCGGAGGCCCGCGCCTATGTCCTTGAATACGTTTATGCCCGTTATGACCTCGCCGAAGACGATGCCGCGGTACTCGCGGATGGGGCTGCCCTCTATGGAGTTGGTAGTCGTGACTATCATACTGACGTCCTCCGTCTGTCACTGGATTCGGCTTTGCCGTGCTTACAGTATATCCAGGCTCGCGGATCTGTCAAGCCCTCAGCCCTCGTGCAGGCGGCCAACGGTGCCGATATCCATGAGCTCCGTCGTGTCCGGGCTCATGTGCTCGCAGAGCAGGCTCGCGGCGGCAAGGGCCGTGTCAAGGCTCGTGATGCACAGGATGCCGCGGCGGATGGCCTGGCGGTGCAGCTCGATGTAGTCGCCCATCGTGTCGTCGTGCAGGGCGCCGGAGTAGATGACGAGGCCGATGCCAGCGCGCTCCAGCAGGCCGCCGAGGTCCGCCGTGCGGCTGACGGCGCCGATGTCGAAGGCGTAGCAGCCCAGGGCCTTGATGGCGTTCGCCGTGTCGGGCGTGGCGAACATGTGCAGGCCCTCGGCGTCCAGCTTTCGGACCAGGGCTTCGATCTCGCCCAGCTGGCGGTTCTCGACGCTCAGCAGCACGCCGCGCCTCGCGCCGCCCGGCGCGCTCAAAAAGCTGTAGCCCGCCGCGCACATGGCCTTGTAGATGGCCTCCTTCAGCGTACGGCCCACGCCCAGCACCTCGCCCGTGGACTTCATCTCGGGGCCGAGCAGGCTGTTAGCATCCGGCAGCTTCTCGAAGGAGAAGACCGGCGCCTTCACGCCGTAGACCGGCGAGGGCGGCAGCAGCCCGTCCGGGCAGCCCAGCTCCTCCAGCGAGGCGCCCATCATGACGCGCGTGGCGATGTCCACCATGTGGACGCCCGTGACCTTGCTGAGATAGGGGATGGTCCGCGACGCGCGGGGGTTCACCTCTATGACGTAGAGCTTCCCCTCGTAGATGAGGTACTGGATGTTCACGAGCCCGCGCGTGCCGAGAGCGAGGGCGAGGCGGCGGGAGCAGTCTGCGACGTGCTCCGTCATCTCGGGCGAGAGGCTGCGCGGGGGATAGATGGCGATGGAGTCGCCGGAGTGGATGCCCGCGCGCTCGACGTGCTCCATGATGCCGGGGATGAGCACGCGCTCGCCGTCGGAGATGACGTCGCACTCCAGCTCCGTGCCGGGCATGTACTTGTCCACGAGCACGGGGTTCGCTATGCCGCCGGAGAGGATGACGCCCATGTAGCGGCGCACGTCGGCCTCCTCGTGGGCTATGACCATGTTCTGGCCGCCGATGACGTAGGAGGGGCGCAGCAGGACAGGGTAGCCCAGGCGCTCCGCTGCGGCCAGGGCCTCCTCCATGGTGTTGACGCCCGCGCCGCGCGGCCGCTCTATGCCCATGGTGCCGAGCAGCTCGTCGAACTTCTCCCTGTCCTCGGCGAGGTCTATGCCCTCGGCGGAGGTGCCGAGGATCTTCACACCCTGGGACACGAGGAAGTTCGCCAGCGAGATGGCCGTCTGCCCGCCGAAGGCCACGACGACGCCGACGGGCTTTTCGACCTCGATGACGCCCATGACGTCCTCGGGGCAGAGCGGCTCGAAGTAGAGCCGGGAGGCGGTGTCGTAGTCCGTCGAGACGGTCTCGGGGTTGTTGTTTATGATGACGACGTCGTAGCCCATCTTCCGCAGGGTCTGCACGCAGTGGACGGAGCTGTAGTCGAACTCTATGCCCTGGCCTATGCGGATGGGGCCGGAGCCGAGGACTATGACCGTCTCGCGGCCCTCGGCGCGCTTGGCGCGCGCGTCGCAGTAGCCCTCCGGCACGGAGTAGAAGTAGGGAGTGCGCGCCTCAAATTCCGCCGCGCAGGTATCGACCATCTTGTAGCTAAGCGGCGGGCGCTCGGGCGTCTTGCAGCCGGAGATGCGGCCTATGGCGGCGTCCGTGTAGCCCATGCGGCGGGCCTCCTTGTAGTTTTCCGCCGTGAGGCCGGCGGCGAGGGAGTCCTCGATCAGCTTCATGCCCAGGAGCTTGCGCAGGAACCACTCGTCTATGCGGGTCATGTCGTGCAGGGCCTCGACGGACCAGCCGGCCTTCAGGGCCTCGAAGAGGGTGAAGATGCGCATGTCGTCCATGTCGAGGATGCGCTGGCTGAGCGGGCGGCGGGAGGAGGGCGCGCGGTTTAAGGTGTCCTGCTTTATCTCTGCCCCGCGCACGGCCTTCATGAGCGCCGCCTCGAAACAGGGGGCTATGCTCATGACCTCGCCCGTGGCCTTCATCTGCGGGCCCAGGCCCCGGCTCGCGCCGGCGAACTTGTCGAAGGGCCACTTCGGGAACTTCACGACCACGTAGTCCACCGTTGGCTCGAAGCAGGCGTAGGTCTCGCCCGTGACCTCGTTTTTGATCTCGTCCAGGGTGTAGCCGAGCGCGATCTTGGCCGAGACCTTGGCTATGGGGTAGCCCGTGGCCTTGGAGGCCAGGGCCGAGGAGCGGGAGACGCGGGGGTTCACCTCTATGACGGCGTAGTCCATGCTCTCGGGGTCGAGCGCGAACTGGCAGTTGCAGCCGCCCTCTATGCCCAGCTTGCCGATGATGGCGAGGGCCGCGCTGCGCAGCATCTGATACTCCGTGTCGGCCAGGGTCAGGGCCGGGGCCACGACGATGGAGTCGCCCGTGTGGACGCCGACGGGGTCCAGGTTCTCCATGCTGCAGATGGTTACGGCGCTGCCCGCCGAGTCGCGCATGACCTCGAACTCTATCTCCTTCCAGCCGACGATGTACTTCTCGACCAGCACCTGGTGTATGGGCGAGGCGTCGAGGCCCGCGGCGGCGACGGAGGCCATCTCCTCCTCGCTGTGGGCGATGCCGCCGCCCGTGCCGCCCAGGGTGAAGGCGGGACGGATGATAACGGGGTAGCCTATGGCGTGGGCCGCGGCCAGGGCGGCGGGCAGGGTCTCCGCCGTGCGGGAGGGGATGGTCGGCTGGCCTATCTCGGCCATGGCGTCCTTGAAGAGCTGGCGGTCCTCGCTCTTGAGGATGGCGTCGATGTTCGTGCCGATGAGGCGGACGCCGTGCTCGCGCAGGAAGCCGGACTTGTGCAGCTCCATGGCGAGGTTAAGGCCCGTCTGGCCGCCGAGGCCGGCGAGCAGGCTGTCGGGCTTTTCCTTCTCGATGATGCGCTCCACCGTGCGGCGGTCGAGGGGCTCGATGTACACCCTCCCCGCCATGTCGGGGTCCGTCATGATGGTGGCCGGGTTGGAGTTCACCAGCACGGCCTCGACCCCCTCCTCCATGAGCAGGCGGCAGGCCTGGGTGCCGGCGTAGTCGAACTCCGCCGCCTGGCCTATGACTATCGGCCCCGAGCCTATGACCAGGACCTTCTTTATGCTCTTATCCTTAGGCATCGGCTTTTCCCTCCATCATGGCTACGAATCTGGCGAACATGCCGCCGCAGTCGAGCGGTCCCCCGTGCGCCTCGGGGTGGAACTGCAGCGAAAAGGCGCGCTTGCCGGGGTAGTCGAGGCCCTCGCAGGAGCCGTCGTTCACGTTCACGAAGCGCATGACCGCGCCGGAGCCGTCAAGGGAGGCGTTGTCGACCGCGTAGCCGTGGTTCTGGCTCGTGACATAGACCCGGCCGGTGGCGAGGTCCTTTGCCGGCTGGTTCGCGCCGCGGTGGCCGAACTTCATCTTCCGCGTCCTCGCCCCCGCGGCCAGGGCCATCATCTGGTGGCCGAGGCAGATGCCGAAGACCGGGAGTTTATCCATGAGCAGGCGTATCTGCTCTATGCAGAATCCATTCTCCGCCGGGTCGCCGGGGCCGTTCGAGAGCATGACCCCGTCGTGTCCCGCGGCAAGGATGGTCTCCGCGGAGGTCTTGGCCGGGTAGACCGTGACGGCGCAGCCCTGTTCGAGCAGGCAGTCGCCTATGCTGCGCTTGCAGCCGAAGTCCAGCATCGCGACGGAAAAGCGCGGCTGCCCCTCGGGCAGCAGCAGGCGCGGCTCCTTCACCGTCACCTCGTCCACCACGCCGCAGACGCGGTGCGCCCGCACCCGTTCGAGCAGCGCCTCGTCGGGCTCGGCGTCCGTAACGGCGGCGTTCATGACGCCCTTGTCGCGTATGAGCTGGGTTATGCGCCGGGTGTCCACGCCGCAGATGCCGCAGACCCCCTCCGAGCGCAGGAAGCTGTCCACATCCGTCTCCGAGCGGAAGTTCGAGGGCTCCCGGCAGTATTCGCGCACCACGACGGCGCGCGCGTGGATGTGAGGGCTCTCACGGTCGGCATAGCATATGCCGTAGTTGCCCAGCATGGGGAAGGTGAAGGTCACGAGCTGGCCGCGGTAGCTGGGGTCCGTGAGGCTCTCGGCGCAGCCCGTCATGCCCGTGGTGAAGACCAGCTCACCCACGCGCGTGCCGGACGCGCCGAAGCCCTCCCCCTCGAACACCATGCCGTTTTCCAGCAGCAGATAGGCCCTTGGCATCTTTCTTCGGCTCCTTTCGCCGCCCCCTGGGGGGGCGGAAATTCAGCGTATAATGAATAAATATTCTCGAATATATCTGTAAAAAGCGGGCGCCCGCCCGGTCATTAAAATATAATACTCGCATTACAGGCCGAGGTCAAGCGCGTTTTTCCCCTTTTTTCGCCGCTTGGGCGAAAGGTTGAAACCCGGGGCCTCCCCGTGAATAAAAATTTTGCAACATTCACTAAGCCCGCCCCACTCCGCAGGGGCTTGACAGCTCCGCCCCGCTGTGATAAATTATTGCCGCCAAGTGTGTTAATACAATTAGTACACATTGCCGTCCGCCTTATTTAATCAAATCTTAAGGTACAGTTGAATTTGTTTTTAAACTTCTGTCGTTATAATCGTGGACAGATGGGAGGGACCCGACAATGGAAGCCGTAAAGACAATAAACTATATAATATCCATCGTTTTCATAGTTTGCTACACCTACCAGTTTTTCTACATACTCGTCCCCTACGTGGTGAAGGACCGCCGCCGGGGCGAGGTGAGGGGCCACCGCTACGCGGTGCTCATTTCGGCGCGCAACGAGGAAGCCGTCATCGGCCAGCTGCTGGAGAGCATAAAGCGCCAGAGCTACGACGGCGGCCTCGTCACGACCTTCGTCGTTGCTGACAACTGCACCGACGGCACGGCCCGAGTCGCCGCCGAGTCCGGTGCCATAGTCTTTGAGCGCTTCGACTCCGCCAATGTCGGCAAGGGCTATGCGCTCAACTATCTGCTGCACCGCATAGACGAGCTCTTCCCCGAGCGGCCCTTCGACGGCTACTTCGTCTTCGATGCGGACAATGTGCTTGAAGAAAACTACATCGAAGAGATGAACCGCGTCTTCTCCGAAGGCTATGAGATAGTAACGAGCTACCGCAACTCCAAGAACTTCGGGGACAACTGGATCTCCTCCGGCTATGCGCTCTGGTTCCTGCGCGAGTCGCAGTTTTTGAACCACGCGCGCATGAAGCTCGGCACGAGCTGCGCCGTCTCCGGCACGGGCTTTCTCTTCTCGCAGAAGGTCCTGGGCGACTGCGGCGGCTGGAATTTCCACCTGCTGACCGAGGACATTGAGTTCACCGTCCACAACGTCGTGCGCGGGCTCAAGATAGGCTACTGCCACGACGCCGTCCTCTACGACGAGCAGCCCACCCGCTTCCGCCAGTCCTGGAACCAGCGCCTGCGCTGGGCGAGGGGCTATCTCCAGGTCTTCGGCAAGTACGGCAAGGACCTCCTGCGCGGCATAGCCCACGGCAGCTTCTCCTGCTTTGACATGACCATGAACATCATGCCCGCCGCCATCCTCACCTTCATCGGCGTTTTTGCCAACGGCGCGGCCGCCGTCTGGGGCCTCATTACCGGCCAGGACGTCAGCGTCGTGGGCGAGTCCCTGCTCTCCATGCTCGTGAACACCTACCTGACGCTCATCGTCATAGGCGGCTCCGCCACCATAAGCGAGTGGAAGCGCATCTATGCGCCCACCTGGAAGAAGATCGTCTATACCCTGACCTTCCCCATCTTCATGTTCACCTACATACCCATCTCCTTCGCCGCGCTCTTTGCCCGCCGCGTCACCTGGAAGCCCATCGTTCACAGCCGGTCGGCTTCCCTGGCGGACATCCGCGCCGCGGCCGAAACTCTCTCCGGCCGCACCGCCTGAGCCCGGCGCACCCCCAACCCCGGCCCCGCCCTCCCCCGGCGGGGCCCTTTATATGTGAAATATAGCTAATTATTTAACTAACGTGCTGGTTATTATATTCACAATATATTGTTGACTTTTTAACGAGAGAGTGCTATATTATTAACGAACCAAGGGGCAAGGCCCCGGAAAGGAGCAAGCTGCTATGAAGATCGTTCAGGGCAACGGCATAAACTACGAGGTCAAGGGTATCCGCGAGGAAGAGGCCGCTTTCACTCTGGAAGAGGGTCTGACGCAGGTCAACAAGCGCCGCAACGCCTATGTTGACAGCAATCTCGACGTAGTTATAAACGAGGTCCGCAGCGGCTACGGCGTGGAGGTCAGGGCTGTCCTGCAGTAAGTCCCCTCCCCCGACATTTGAAACAACAACTTTATATATAAAGGCGCGCGGAGCTCCGCGCGCCTTTTTGCGTCAGAGCTCAAAAAAGCGGCCGGCACCAGGTGTGCCGGCCGCTTTGGGTTTAGCTTACTTGTTGCGGACGCTGTCGATATAGGCGGTGAGGTCGAGCATCTTGTTGGAGAAGCCCCACTCGTTGTCGTACCAGGCGACGAGCTTGACGAAGTTGGGGTTCAGGCCGATGCCGGCCTTGGCGTCGAAGATGGAGGTGTGGGGGTCGGTGCGGAAGTCGGAGGAGACGACCTCCTCGTCGGTGTAGGCCAGGACACCGGCCATGGAGCCCTCGGCGGCCTCCTTGACGGCGGCGCAGATCTCGTCGTAGCTGGCGCCCTTCTCAAGGCGGCAGGTGAGGTCAACGATGGAGACGTCGGCGCTGGGGATACGCATGGACATGCCGGTGAGCTTGCCCTTCAGCTCGGGGATGACCTTGCCGACGGCCTTGGCGGCGCCGGTGGTGGAGGGGATGATGTTCTCGAAGCAGCTGCGGCTCAGGCGCCAGTTCTTCTTGGAGAAGGCGTCAACGACGTTCTGGGTAGCGGTGCCGGCGTGGACGGTGGTCATGAGGCCCTCGATGATGCCGAACTTGTCGTTGATGACCTTGGCGAGAGGAGCCAGGCAGTTGGTGGTGCAGGAGGCGTTGGAGACGACGGTCATGCTGGTGTCGTACTTGTCGAGGTTGACGCCGCAGACGAACATCGGGGTATCGTCCTTGGAGGGGCCGGAGAGAACGACGACCTTGGCGCCGGCGTCGAGATGGGGCTGGGCGCTCTCCTTGGTGAGGAACTTGCCGGTGCACTCGAGGACGTAGTCAACGCCCAGCTCGCCCCAGGGCAGCTGGGAGGGATCGCGGGAGCCGAGGACCTTGACGGTCTTGCCGTTCACGACCAGGTTGCCGTCCACGACCTCGACGCTGCCGTTGAAGCGGCCGTGCACGGAGTCGAACTTGGTGACGTAGGCGAGCTGCTCAGGGGTCTTGTCGGGGGCGTTCACGGCGACTATCTCGATGTCGTCGCGGACGATGCCGGCACGGAAAACCAGGCGGCCGATGCGGCCAAAACCATTGATGCCAACTTTGATGCTCATTTTTATTCCTCCGTATCTGAAAATGTGATGAACTGATTTATTTTTGCCGGAAGTATTCTATAACATCCGGGAAGAAATTTCAATACCATATTTGCAATATTCTAAACATTCCATACGTTTTGAGCTAAACTTGCCAGATTTTTTCGGGCGCGCGGGCGCGGCTTGCGGCATATCATATATGAGCGGGCGCCGGCGCTGGAGAAAACTTCGGCGCAAATCGACATCCTTCGGCCGAAAAGGTTGTATTGAAGCGGGAAATTTGATATCATGTGTAAAAATCTGAGCGAGAGGTAGAGCATGAAGGACGCTTACAAAAACACAGCCGCGCTCTTCGAGTCGGCGCTTGAGGCGGTCATAGGCACGGACGGGGAGCAGGTGGTCTTCATGAACCCGGCGGCGGTGTCGGCTCTGGGCGAGCACCGGGGCGAGGCTCTCTCTTCCCTGCTGCCGGCGGAGGCCCTGGGGCTGGTTCCGGGGCAGGTCGCGGCGCTGACGCTCTGCGGGCGCAGGGCCAGTCTGCGCGCCGCCTCCGCCCCTGGGCTGAAGGTGTTTTTCGTGGCCTTTGACGAGCCGCAGAAGAGCCTTCCGGAGCGGGCAGGCTTCCTGCCGGAGCTGCGCAGCCTGTTGAGCGGGCTGAAGCTCGCGGCCGACAGGCTGAGCGAGGCCGCAGAGGCTGCGGGCGGGCAGGAGGCCCTGGAGCGGGCCGGCCTGCTCCAGCACACCTGCGCCCAGCTGCAGCGGCTTGTGGGCAACACCGCCCTGGCCGAGGACATAGAAAGCCGCTCCGTCCATTTCAGGCCGGAGAACCTGGACCTTGCCCAGCTCTGCCGGGAGACGGTCTGGACGGTGGAGTTTTTTGCACGGGCGCGCGGCATAGAGGCGGTATATTCCGGGCCGGAAGAGCCGGTCCGGCTCACGGCGGACAGGGCCATGCTGGAGACCCTGCTGCTGAACCTGCTCTCGAACAGCCTGCAGCATCTGGGCTCGGGCGGGCGTGTGGAGGTCTCGGTCTCGCAGCTGGGCTCGCGCGTCATCCTCTCGGTGGACGACAACGGCGAGGGCATGTCCTCCGAGCAGCTCGCGCGGCTTTTCACAGGAGGCGCCTCCGGGGCGGGCCTGGGGCTGAGGCTCGTGCGGGACATCGCGCAGCTGCACGGCGGGGCCTTCATAATCGAGGGACGTGAGGGGCTTGGGGCCTCGGCGCGGGTCATGTTCCCCACGGACAACGCCCCGCGCAGCACGATTTTCCGCAGCCCAGGCCCAGGCGAGAGGCACGGCGGCATGAACTCCGCGCTTATACAGCTCTCGGCCTGGCTTTCCGCCGGGGACTACGACCCGCGGCTGCTGGATTAGGGGGTGAAAAGCATGAGGCTCGACAAATATCTCAAGGTCTCCCGGCTCATAAAGCGCCGCACCGTGGCCAACGAGGCCTGCGACGGCGGCCGCGTCACGCTAAACGGCAAGGTCGCCAAGGCCGGCGCGGAGGTGAAGCCCGGGGACGTCATCGAGCTCTCCTTCGGCCAGCGCAGCCTGAGGGTCGAGGTCGTCTCCGTCTCCGAGAGCGCAGCGAAGGCCGACGCGCCGGCAATGTACCGGGAATTGGCATAGGTCAAACCAAAGTCATATAATCTGTACGAAAAACATCATATTTGTGAAAAATGGCGCAAAATGCTTGCAATTTTTCCGGCCTCTGTTATACTGTTTGATAGGAGTTTGTCATTCAGAACTATGAAAGGGGTAATATGATGATAATAGTCTACAAGTCCAACACCGGCTATACCGAGCAGTACGCGAAGCTGCTTGGCGACGCGCTGGACATGCCCTCGTACAGTCTCGACAACGTCCCTAAGTGTCACAGGGGTGGAGAGGTCATTTTCCTCGGCTGGCTGTTCGCGGGGAACATAGTCGGCTACAAGAAGGCGGCGAAGCTCTACAAGGTCCGCTGCGCCTGCGGCGTGGGCATGGGTCCTCCGACTCCGGAGCTCGTTCCGGGCTTCCGCGCCAAGATGGGCATACCGCAGTCCACCGCTGTTTTCTATCTCCAGGGCGGCTTTGACATAAACAAGCTCAAAGGCCCCATGAAGCTCATAATGAAGGTCAAGTGCAAGGAGATAGCCGGTCGGATGAGCGTCCGCGCCGAGCTCAGCCCCGAGGAGCAGGCCACCCTGCGCATGACGGAAGGCCCCGCCTCCTGCGTCAGCCGCGAGAACCTGGCCGAGGTCATCGCCTGGTACAAGTAAACATACGTCCGCAAGCCGCCGCCCAAAAGGGCGGCGGCTTTTTGCGCCCGGGCGGGATTTTTTACAACTGCGATGCAAGTTTGATGCAAATCGGATACAAACCCGTTGTAAGCTGGAGAAAAACAGGAAGGGAGCGACAAAAATGGGGAAAACCGTCCGAATTTTCGCGCTGTGCCTGGCCCTTCTCCTGCTGCTCGCGGGCTGCGGGGCGCAGCCGCCGTCAGTGAGCGGGCTGCCCGGCCCCGGGACGGAGACCGTCTCCGCCTCCGCCGCGCCCGAGGCGCGCTATGTCTATGAGGAGGTGGAGCTGCCGGAGGACGTGTTCATAAGCACCGCCGCGGAGCTTGCAGACGGCAGCCTGCGCTTCATAAGCGCCGTCAGCCGTTTCCTGGAGGGCGAGGACGGCGGCAGCGCCTTCGTGAGCGAGAGCAGCCTCTGGGCGCTCTCTTCCTCCGGCGAGGCGGAAAAGCTCGCCGTTTTGAGCGACGCCGCAAGCGAGGAGCGGCTCTCCGGCTTCATGCTCGCGCCGGATGGGAGCTTTTTCTGCACGGCCTACGAGCGGGACACGGCAGCGGAGCTGCTGCTGCGCTTCGGCCCGGACGGCTCGGAGGCCGGCCGCTGGCGCATGTCCGAGCTCATACCCGAGGGCGAGTACCGCGGCCTCATGGCCGTTGACAGCGCCGGCCGGCTGTGCGTGAGCACCAACGTGCCGGAGGCCGACTGCCGCCTGCACGTCTTTGACTTCTCCGGCGCGGAGCCTGAGGAGGTCTGCGACATGCCTCTGCCGGGCCTGCCCGCCTACGGCGTCAGCCTCGTGCCGCTCACAGACTCCCTTGTGCTTTTCTGGTACGACGAGCAGGGCGGCGTCTACTTTGCGCGCGCGGACACAGAGACCGGCGCGCTGGGCGAGGCCGTGGGCATAACGGCCGATTGCAGCTACGGCCTGCTGCCCGGCCCGGAGGGTCGGCTCTTCGCCTGCGGCGTTTTCTCGCTCCGGGAGCTCGACCCCGACACCGGCGCAGGCAAAAAGCTCGTGGACTACCTCGACTACGGCGGCTCCGACCCGCCGGAGCTCGCGCTCTCCGACGGACGCTTCCTCGTCTCCGACGGCGGCAAGGGCTGCGCGCTGGCCGAGAAGGTCGAGGGCTCGGAGCCCCTCACTGTCCTGACCCTTGCGCTCACCGGCCAGGGCGAGGACATGGGCGCCTTCTATCTCTACAGCCTTGCCGCGAAGTTCAACCGCGAAAACCCCGATGTTCGCGCAGAGCTGCTGGACTACAGCGTCTACAACACGGCGGAGGACTCTCTCGCCGGCACGGTACGCCTCGCGGCCGACATGCTCAGCGGCAAATGCCCGGACATCCTCATGCTTGAGGGCATAAACTCCGACTCCTGGGCACGTCGTGGGCTGCTGCTGGAGCTCAATGCCTTCATAGACGGCGAGGACGGCGTGGACCGCGCGCTGCTCTTCGACAATTGGCTGCGCGCCTCGGAGCTGGACGGGGGTCTCTATTCCATCCCCATGAGCTGGAAGGTCTGGGCCGCCGCGGCCGCCGCGGCCTACGCCTCGGGCCGGGAGGGCATGAGCTATGCCGACGTGGACGCCATCCTGGCCGTGAACCCGCAGATAGAATACGCCGTGGGCCTGAACACCTCGCGGCAGGCCTATCTCGAAACCGCCCTCGGCTTCAACGCCGCCTACCTCATAGACCGCGAGGCCGGGAAGTGCGACTTCACCTCCGGCCTGTTTGAGGACATACTCGCCCAGGCGGCGAAGCAGCCCGCCGAGGCCGTCACCGGCGAGGGCACGCCCTACGGCTACGAGTGGGACTACAACGAGCAGGCGATGCTCGCCTCCGGGCGGCAGCTGCTCTACACGGGCGTGGTGAACCTCTACGTCCTGCGCACCTTCACGGACGCCCTGGGCGAGGACTTCGTGTTCTGCGGCTTCCCCGGCGGGGGCCGGGGCGTGGCGGCGGAGCCCATCCTGCCCCTCGGCATCAGCGCCGCCACCGAGCACCCGGACGAGTGCTGGAGCTTCCTGAAGACCGTGCTGACGAAGGAGAGCAAGACCCTGGACAACTACAGCGCCCTGCGCTCCTGCGCCTCGGCGGAGATAGAGCAGTACCTCGAAAACCTCGCGGGCTGGAGGGAGAACGGCTACGACCTCACGGCGGACATGGAGACCGTCACCGCCCGGGGCCTCGCGCTCTTTGACGAGGCGGACACGCTCTACGGCCTGGACGCCGAAGCCCTGGCCATAATAGAGGACGCCGCCGCGCCCTTCTTCGCGGGGGAAAAGAGCGCCGCCGACACCGCCGCCGAGGTCCAGAGCCGCGTCTCGACCTATCTGGCCGAGCAGGGATAAGGAAAAGCGCCCCGCTCTGAGCGGGGCGCTTCCTGCGCTATTCGGATCTGGGAGGGGAGTATTCGAGTATGTCGCCCGGCTGGCAGCCGAGGGCCTCGCATATGGCTTCGAGGGTCGAAAAGCGTATGGCGCTGACCTTGCCGGTCTTTATTTTCGAGAGGTTCACATTCGCAATGCCCACGCGCTCGGAAAGCTCGTTCAGGGACATCTTCCTGTCCGCCATCACGCGGTCCAGTCTGAGTATTATCGGCACTTATATCACCTTCAAAGCGTCTCGTCCGAGAGCTGCTGGAGCTCCACGCCGTATTCGAACACGTCCGCCAGGAAGCGGAGCAGCAGGGCCACGTTCTCGGCGTTGAATGGGTCTTTGTCCTGCGACATCTTCTGCGTCATCCTGATGCAATACCCAAAAACTATTAAAGTGCAGACGGAATAGGCAACAGATCCCCAACTCATCAGGGCACGCTCGCCTGCCCGCTGCTCCACGGCCTCTACCACGTGGACTACCTCGTCGCCCGGCCTGAACAGCTTCCCAGTCTGTGCCTCCATGTGTGCCGCCTCTTTTCCTTTTCTTGAGGCCAGCATAGCACATGGATTAATGTTAGTCAACTATAATTTAATGATAAACATTAAATATTTTATGTTGCACGTGTCAATTCCGCACCGGGGTAGTAGTGGGCGAGTATCTCCTCATAGTCCGCGCCGTCCTGGGCCATGACGTTCGCGCCGTACTGGCTCATGCCGACGCCGTGGCCGTAGCCCGTGACGGTGAAGAGGAAGCCCTCGGCGGTGTAGTCGAGCGCGAAGGCAGTGGAGCGCAGCTCGAAGAGAGTGCGCAGCTCCGTGCCCGGCACCTGCGCGCCGCCTATATCGACGCTCTCGACCCGGCCGGAGGCGTCGTGTACCGCCGCGCCCAGCCAGAAGGCGGGGTCCTCCCCGAACTCGGCCTCGGGGTGGGCGGCGAGCACCGTCTCGCGGAAGTCCTCCGGGGAGACGGTGACGGAGCTGACGTAGTTGGGCACGTCGTCCGCCGTCTCCGGGCTCTCGACGCTCACGAGATAGGGCTCGGCCTGCCAAATGGCCGCGGAGTCCTCCGTCCGCCCCGCGGAGGAGGAGTGGAAGACGGCCTGGATCACCTCGCCGCCGTAGCTCATGTACTCCCCGTCCGTGGAGCGGACGGCGGAGAGGATCTTCTGCATGTTCGCATCATAGTCCCCGCCCCAGTTTTCGCGCAGGGCCCCGTCCGTCGAGTGGGCCTTGCAGCAGCCGGGGTCGTCGCAGACGTCGGCCTCCGGGTGGGCAGGTTTTTCGCGGCCCATGGCGTACATGATGTAGGTCCGGGCGGCCACGGCCTGGGCCTTCAGCGCCTCCGGCTCGAAGGAGGCGGGCATCTCCCCGGCCACCACGCCGGGCAGCCAGTCCGACATGGTGACGGTTTTGACCTCCCCCTCCGTCAGGACGGTGAAGGCCAGCTCCGAATCGAGCTCCCCTGCTCCCTCCGCTTCCCGCTCCGCCTCCGGCTCAGCCTGTCCCCCGCCCGAAAACAGCAGGGGCAGCAGCAGCGCGAGCATGACGCACAGCAGCGCCGCCGCGACTATCGTTCTCATCCCCGGCCTCCTTTTGTTGTTGACTTGGGGCGGGCAAAGGGTTAGAATATTGTGGCAAACTTGTCTGCCCCAGTAACTATTTTTATTTGGATGGTCCTGAGCATATGCGTAAACTCGCCCTCACAATGACCTGCACGACCTGCGTGTTCTCCGCCTTCGGCGTTTTCGCCCGCTGGCTGCAGAACATGACCGCCTTCGAGGAAAACGGGCTCTATATCCCCGGCAGCCTCTGGGGCATCGTGCTGACGCTGCTGTACATCGCCGGCGCGGCGGTGTTCTTCGGCTTCACGCGCTACTATAAAAAGAACCTCAGCCTCGCCTGCGCGCCGGACCCCGGCGTCGCCTTTGCGGGCTCGGGGCTGCTGCACAAGCTCATCTACCTCGCCGTGGCGCTCATCATGGCCGCGGGCAGCGTCATGCTGCTCATAACGGCGGGGGACGCGGAGGCGCCGCTCGGCATGGACTTTTCCGGCCTGCTGCGCATCCTGGCTCTGCTGGGCCTGCTGGCCGCCGGCGGCTTTCTCGGCCTCGCCGGGGGCGCGAACGGGTCGGAAGCTCCCGACGGCTCGCCCAAGCAGGCGGGCTTCTGCCTGGCCTCTACCCTGCCCATAGCCCTGTGCTGCTTCTGGCTCATCGTCAGCTACAGGCAGGACGCCGTCACCTCCGTAGTCTGGAGCTACGCGCCGGAGATACTTGCGATCTCCTGCTCGCTGCTGGCCTTCTACTATGTCGCGGGCCATGCCTATGGCCGCGCCCGGCCCTTTGCCACCATCTTCTTCTGCAGCCTGGGCGCCTTCCTCTGCTTCGTCACCCTGCCGGACGAGCGGCTCATCGCCCAGCAGATAATGTTCGTCGGTATGGCGGGCATGCAGCTTTTCCTCTCCTGGATGCTCATTTCGGGCCTGCGCCGCCGGGAGGAGATCCTCTCCCGCTACCCCAACGCCCCCGCCACGGAGGACCTTGACGACGAGGTCCCGCCCCCCCGGCCCGAGGACGAGTTCGAGCCCATGGGCCCCGGCTCCGAGGAGGGGGAGGACAGCTTCGTGGAGCTGCCCGAGGAGTACATCGGCCCCGGCACGGCGGAGACGAAGGACGGGGAAGAGAAATAAACCGTTGACAGCGCACATAAAATTGGGATATAATTAGCCTCTGCCAGTGTTCTGGCAGAGGCTTTAAGTTTAGTCAACTACTGCGGCCTTGCAAGCCCCCGGGCCGCTGTTGAGTATAACGTCAAGAAAGGATGGATCTGACTATGGTTCGCACCTACCAGCCCAAGAAGCGTCAGCGCAAGAAGGAGCACGGCTTCCGCAAAAGAATGGCCACCCGCAACGGCCGCAAGGTCCTCTCCCGCCGCCGCGCGAAGGGCAGAGCCCGCCTCTCCTACTGAGTCCCGCAAGACCCAGCGCGGGGCCCGGCGACAAAGGGGAAGCAGTTGGAGTTTACCGACTCTCTCAAGCTCAATTATGAGTTCCGACGCGCCTACCGCAAGGGCAGGAGCGCGGCGGAGCCATGCCTTGTTGTATATGCAAGGCGAAACGGCAGGGCGGGCAACCGGCTCGGCTTCACCGTCTCGAACAAGCTCGGCTGCGCCGTTGTGCGCAACCGCGTGCGGCGCAGGCTGCGCGAAATATACCGGCTGAACGAAGGCCGGCTTTGCCGCGGGCACGATCTGGTAGTCGTAGCCCGCTCGCGGAGCGTCGGGGCAGATTACAAGAGGCTTGAGCGCGAATTTCTCGCGGCCTGCGGCGAGCTCGGCCTGCTCAGGGAGGGCGAATAGGGCGTGAAGAGGCTCCTTATTGCGATGATAAGGTTTTACCGGCGGAGGATATCCCCGCTGACGCCGCCCTGCTGCCGCTTTATCCCCACCTGCTCCCAGTACGCGCTTGAGGCCATCGAGAAATACGGCGCCCTGAAGGGCGGCTGGCTCGCCCTGAAGCGCATAAGCCGCTGCCACCCCTTCCATTTCGGAGAGCACGAGTTCTACGACCCCGTCCCCTGACGCTCCCGCGCGAGCAAACGCCCGGACTGCCCGGGACTACACCCACTGAGGAGCAAATAAGATGTTAGATGCAATAGCTAAACCCTTTGGCTGGCTCATGATGTGGCTCTATGAGCTCACAGGCAACTTCGGCCTGGCCACCATTCTGTTCTCGCTGTGCGTGACGCTGGTGCTGCTGCCCTTCATGGCCAAGAGCAAGAAGAGCATGATGCGCATGTCGCGCCTGGCCCCGAGGGTAGAGGAGCTGCGGCGCAAGCACGAGGGCAACCAGCAGAAGCTCAATGAGGAAATGGCCCGCCTCTACCGCGAGGAGAAGGTCAACCCCATGTCCGGCTGCCTCTGGAGCCTCTTGCCCTTCCCCATACTCCTCGCCCTCTACCGCGCCGTCGTGAAGCCCCTAACGATTATGATGGGCGTCGATTCGGCGCTGCTGGCCTCCGGCGGCTCCATAGCCAACAAGCTGGCCGAGCTGGGCTACTCCATGTCAAACTTCACGACTAGCGGCAACTCCTTCTACGAGGAGATCTACCAGGCCCGCTTCATCAGCGACCACTTCGACCAGTTTGCCGGGCTCTCGGACAAGCTGGTGCAGATGGACTACAGCTTCCTCGGCCTGGACCTGTCGGCCACGCCGAACTGGAAGTTCTGGACCTTTGACCTGTCCGCCGGGGCCTGGGCCGTCATCGGCCTTTTCCTCATCCCCATCATCTCCACGGGCCTGAGCTACCTCTCCATCTACATCAGCCAGAAGATGAACCCCACGACGGCCACGATGAACGCCCAGCAGCAGAGCAGCAACAAGACCATGCTGCTCATCATGCCGCTCATGAGCCTCTGGATAGGCTTCATCATGCCGGCGGCGATGGGCCTGTACTGGATAATGAACAGCGTCCTCGGCGTCGTGCGCGACGTTGTGCTCACCTCCATCTACAAGAAGCAGATGGACAAGGAGGACGCAGAGCGCATAGAGCGCGAGCGCGCCCGCGAGGAGGAACTGGAGCGCAAGCGTCAGGAGACCGAGCGCCTGCGCGCCATGAACGCGACGAAGGAGAACCGCAACACCAGCAAGAAGAAGCAGCAGGCGCAGCAGAAGCAGCAGGATACCGAGCGCCGCGCCGCAGTAGAGCGCGAGGAGCGCGCCGCAAGGCGCGAGCGCCTGGGCGTCACGGAGCCGGAGAAGCCCGCCTCCCAGGTCGGCAACCGCCGCTATGCCCGCGGCCGCGCCTATGTTGAGGACAGGTTCGTGAATCCCGATGCCGCCGAGGAGGCCACGCGCGCCGCCGCCGCTGAGAGCGAGTTCGGCGAGAGCATCGACAGCGAGGTCGAGGACAGCGTCCCCGATACCTCCGCCGAGGCCGTCCCCGAGACCCCCGCAGAGCCCGAGGACGAGGGCTTTGTGGAGGAGTCCTTCATAGACGATGACGAAGAGCAGGAGAAAAAAGCATGAAAAAATATCTTGAAAAGTCCGGCAAGACCGAGGACGAGGCTCTGGCCGCCGCCCTGCGAGAGCTGGGCCTGGACAGGGACGACGTCTCCGTCGAGATAATAGAGCGCGCAAAGAGCGGCTTTTTGGGCATAGGCGCCTGCCCCGCAGTAGTGCGCGTGGAGTATGAAGCCCCGGATGAGGAGCCTGCCGTCGAGGAGAGCGCCCCCGTGAGCGAGCCCGAGACCCCCAAGCCCGCCGAGGCCCCCAAGGCCGCCGCGAGCGCCGAGCCGAAATACGCCGAGGGCGTCAAGGCCGAGACGGAAAAGTTCCTGCGCGGCCTGCTCGAACGCATGGGCGTCAAGGCTGAGATCGAAATAACGGACCGCGAAAACGGCGGCATCCTGGTGAACCTCTCCGGCCCCGGCATGGGCGCCGTCATAGGCCGCCGCGGCGAGACTCTGGACGCCATCCAGCACCTGACGAACTACGCCGTGAACCGCGGCAGCGACAAGCGCTGCCACATCAGCGTGGACGCCGAGAGCTACCGGGCCAAGCGCGAGGAGAGCCTCGTCCACCTGGCCGAGAAGATGGCCGCCAAGGTCGTCAAGTACAAGCGCAGCATGGCGCTGGAGCCCATGAACTCCTACGAGCGCCACGTCATCCACACCGCCCTGCAGAATTTCGAGGGCGTATCGACCAGCTCCACGGGCACCGAGCCCAACCGCCGCGTGGTCGTCTCCTACGAGCGGCCCAGGCAGGAGGACAACCGTCCCCGCAGCCGCGAGTGGAGCTGAGATAAGCGGAGGGAAAAGGTATGATTTTTGAGACTGTTCGGGAGCTCCTGGCCCACCAGCTGGAGGTGTCGCCCGAGAGCATCACGCCCGAGACAGACATATTCGAGGACCTGGGCGCCGACTCGCTGGACGTGGTCGAGCTGGTCATGTCCATCGAGGAGGAGTACGACATCGTCATCACCGACGAGCGCGCGGGCAATGTCCGCACTGTCGCCCAGGTGGTCGAGATGCTGAACGACCTCATAAAATAAAGACCAAGGCAAACCCCGCCGTGGACAGCCCCAGGTTGTGCGGACAGCACAAAAAAGAGCCCTGGTAGGAAAGATT
>OHEM01000124.1_pt1 | contig 40254 bp, 42 predicted proteins | sample 1567281 | NCBI WGS metagenome assembly OHEM01 (sample SAMEA3879537, study PRJEB24766) | human gut metagenome | biome: human-associated habitat; feature: feces | place: USA | collected 1985/1987
ATTTTTTCCGTTGTTTCCGTAAATCGCTTTATTAATAATGATTGATGTTGCTTGTTGCACTACGCCTTTAACAGTTTGTGTAGCAAACATTGTCTGAGCAGTATCTTCAACACTATTCATTTACTTGTTGCATCTCCTTTATTTTTTCAACTACAGGACTTATGTCAAACATAAAATCGTCCTCATAAGGCTCATCTGAAAAATCCTGCACAGGAGGTAACTCTCCGTTGTCAACACTTTCGCAGTATTCCTCATATTCTTCTTCTGACGGTTCTTCATTCGCAGGAAGTTCGATTTGAACATTATTGCGTTCAAATTCAGCTTCAAGCTCTGCTTGCTCCTGTTCATTTTGTATTTTGACTTCTTCTTCATATGCCTTTAGCTCTTCTTTAGATTGTGTATTATGCTTATCGTACATTTTATGATATTCAATTAATCGCTGCGTCCATATTGGCATATATACAACAGAAACATCTGTACAATTATGCACAAACTCTTTGTGTTTCGAGCCACACTCGACAAAGCGTGGGTGCGACGGAGTATCAAATTTTGGCAGGTAAAACGGGTCTTCGTATCCAACGAAAACGATACAGCAGCCGCCGTACTTACGGTTTTTACCCTTTGGTTTAATTGCCTTTTTGATTTCGTTAGGATAGAGCAGAGGTCTTTCAATATACGCTTCGGTATCTTGACCACCTCCGCCGTTTGACATACCACGATTAAAACTTCTGCTGTCACCACGAACGGTAATTTTATCGAGTTTAGCGGAAACATAGTCAAGTGTATCCTTATCCTTTGACCCCAAGAAAGTAAAAATATCACAGTTACCGATGATAGCTTCGTATGTTTTTTCGTAGATAGCCTTAAGCTGGGAAATACCTTGCAACACAATACATATTCTTATGTTGTAGCTACGGACTACAGAGAGAATTTCATTAAACGAAGGTACTTCACCTATGTTTGCAAATTCGTCCATTTCACAGCTTACAAGCAGAGGCAAACAGCCGTTGTACTTCGTATCGGCTATATACATAAGTCGCTCAAACAGCTGAGTATAGAAGATATTTGAAATTGCCTTGTATGTGTTTCTTGCTGCGGGTAAAACAAGAAATATTACAGTTTTTTCGACACCGACCATATCAAAGTCCATCTCATTAGTTGATGTGATTGCGTCCAAGTCGGTTGTAGCAAACAGTGTGAGTCTGTTAGATAATATTTCAAGAACCGAAGCCATTGTTTCCTGTGGAAGTCCCTGAAAGCCTGTCCAGCTTATTGTTCCAAAATCATTCGGGTACTTAACGGCGTGCTTATTCATACATCTTGCAAGCTCGCAGGACATATCAATCTGATTGTCAGCATACGCAACGCTGTTGACTAAACGAACCACTCTGCCGAACGATTTAATTTCCGTATCGTCCTTGAACAGATACAGCATAAGCATTGATAGAATTTTCTGTGCGTCACCGCTCCAAAAGTCCTCCTTTTCGCCCTCGCCTTTTGTATTTTTCATAAACAAGTCAGATAACGAAAAAACATCCTGCTCTGATTTAAGATATACAAAAGGATTGTAGGAATTGCTGTAATGTAAATCTTTAAGATTGAGGACTCTCACCTTATATCCGTTTGCTGTAAGCATTCTTGATAAATCTCTATACAGCTCACCTTTTGGGTCTGTTACTACATAGCTTCCAAGCATTTGCATAATGTGTGGCTTAATACCTCTGAAGGTCTTACCTGCACCGGAACCGCCTATCATTATTTCATTAAGATTAGCTGTTTTAGAGCCGTCAATCGGTACATAGAAATCTTTTGCAACAGGTATTGCATTTTCGGGATTTGAAAATTCTTCTATCAGTTCATCATCTGCCCATTTGGCAGAACCGTGTTCCATTCCCTTGAAATCATTTCTGTCTGCTGATAAAAACATTATCCATATTAATGCGGCAACTATAAGATAGACCCACCAAAGCGAAAGATGTATTTTTAAAATTTGCTTAATTATCTCAATTCCAAACGGCAAAGAGAAATCAAATGAAAACATATTGCTGATAGCTGTCAGTAACTGAAAATTTTTCATATCCTGTATAGTTATATTGTTTTCATAACTATAATTAAGGACAGAATAAATACCTAATGACACCAACAGAAAAAAGATAACAAACATAATGCTTAGCATAATAATCATAGGTTTTTTGCTTTTCCCGCGATTACGCAAGATATTTTGACTTGGTTGTGACAATATGACCATCTCCTTATACAACAAAAGAGGGAGCAATCAATACTCCCTCTTTAAAAATTCATCCTATGATTTTTGGTGCTGAAACTGTTGCCTGATTTATAACTGACATTACCTTATTGGCATCAGTAGCTTTAAATTTAATAAGATTGTCAGTTGCTGACTTTGCAAGCTGAAACTCTACACCGGCTTTTTTTAACCGCTTAATATTATCATCCGTTGCTCTTTTGTACATATACTCAGTGTTGTACTCATTGATGTATGCTTTATTAAGCAACTGATAAGAATTTTTGCTCTTTGGCACTACAATTGAGCGGTATTCACCGGTAGAAGATAAGTAAGCCGGCATACTGATTGTTAAATTACCATTGTCTGTATGCCTAAGTTTTACATTATGCACCACAAAAGAAGATACTACTAAATCCGCACGAGCAAGAAAGGTATTTCCCTTACTATATTTAGAGCAATTTACAATTCTTACTTGCGGTGAATATTTCTTGTTGCTTGTAGCATTGTCAATATAAGTAAATTGACCTGTTTCGTACATATCAATCAGCTTATCATTAAGCGTCTGCCTGACCTTGCTGTTAAACGGATGTGCAACGTCAATGTATGTACCGTCTTTAGTTAGCTTTGCAGGCATTTTTACATACAGACCGCCATATTTGCTTTCTTTGAGAGCAATGCTGTTAATAGTGATAGTATCATCAACAGTCACATTAGCAAGAGCAACCGTTCCTCTTCGTGGTTGCTGAAGAGGAGTTATTATAACTTGCGACAGCGTATTCGGTGGCTGAACGGTAAAGTTATCACTCATTATGTTCACCTCTTATGTCATTGGCATTGAATGTTTTACAGTTCTGATTAACCTTACGACTTCATCTTTGTTAGCTTCACTACATTTAACTATGTAGTGATCACCGGACTTGCGTGTATTGCTGATATATTCGTCACGCTTTGTTTGCAACAAGCGTTGATACTCTTCTTCGCTAAGTTTCAAGTAAACATCAGAAGGTTTATTGTAATTATTATCAACAAAATCGCATCTTCCGTCACCGTCAGTATCTCGGTTACGGAGCTTTTCAATTGTTCCAACAGATTTACGAGCATTTTCAATCGGTATATCCTGATAAATTACTTTTTTGTTTGTCATATCAATTACCTCACATTTTTCATTGTATTATTCTGATTATTTACAATTTTAATAATATTGTTTTTTTCTTCTGCCGGATACTTAATAATATAATTTCCATCATCAGACTGCGAAAACTCTTTGTATCCCTCAGAAGAAAGAATATCCTTTTGTTCTGCTGAAATTTTCATATACCTGTAACCGATTTCATCAGACAAATTGTCCGCACGAGAGCCAAGTTTATCACATTTCTGCGATAATCCTGTAAAACCTTTTTCAATGAGATGAAGCAAGCCTTTATCATTATCAAGGTGCTTTGGAGCTTCGGTTATATCTTTTCCGGCAAGCACTGCTACCACATTTGCGGCAGAATGTCTTACTCCGCCCAATTCTTTAGAAAGCAACTTAGTTCGTTCCGCACTTGTTTTGAATGTTTCCGAAGCTGAATGATAGAGTTTTGCACCTTCTTTTACAAGCGAATCAAATTTTGTTGCCTTCAAAGCTATTTTGAAAGCATTACTACCTTTCAGTCTGAAAGTCATAAGAAGTGATTTCAATGTGCTGCTGCATTTTTTTCCATATGATTTTAAATTTGAAACTTTATTTTTGCTCTCGTTAACCATTGTTTTCTGAGCATCTTTAATCTTTTCGTCTTGCAGGTTTTCAAGACTTTTATTCATAGCTTCAATTTGCTTTTCTAAAGCAATAATTTGAGTCTGAAGTTCTGCAACATATTTGCCAAACTTCTCTATGTCGTTACTGTCATTGTTCATACCCTCAGATTTAGCAATTCTGATAAGCTGACTTACAAACTCCGGTAACATTACCTCGTTTTTTACTATTGTATTCATATTTACCGACCTTTCGTTATAATTTAATAGCATTATTGTTGAGCAACTGTTGCACTTTGACTTTGTCAGCAGCAGGATATTTTACGATAAATTTTTCTCCGTCATCCGAGGGTGCAAAATCTTTGTAACCCTCAGAAAAAAGAATGTCTTTTTGCTTTTCGTTGACCTTGGCATAGTGATACTCATCATCACTACTATCTACTATATCTTGTTTCTTATTTGCTTTATTGGACGAATTGTCCATTTCAAGAATAGCGTTAAGTTCTTTAAGTCGAGCAAGTTTCGTATTAAGCTCTTCTTCTTTGTCAAAAGTGGTATTGACAGCTTCTTTTGCTGAATCACAGTCGCTCTCAACCTTTGAAAGTTCATTTTTTGCTTTTTCAAGCTCACCGGGCAAGGACTTAAGTACATTATCAATTCTCGTCAAATTGCCGAAAATATCCTGACCTAATTCAACATCATAATGAGCAGATCCATTAAGCGTTAAAATATATTTATTACTATGGTAAGAGTCAAATCTTAGGTCGAGAATAAAGCCTTTATATTCACCAATTCTGACTTTATCAGAGCCAATGCTTTTATCACAAGCAAGAAGCAGTTGTTGTCCTGCTTCTTTTTTGTCATTATAAGTAATGCCTTTAATTTTAAGTGCAAAATCGTCATTGATATGACTTTTTGCAAGCTCAATATCACTTTTGATTTTTTCAACATTATATTTTGCACTGCTGATTTTCTGCGGAAAAGTGCTTGCAATTTGGTCTTCAAGCTCATACTTTACAGATAAGAAATTAGCCTTTAATATTTTTAGCTTTGATACCTGAACATCCAAATCCATCTTCTCTTTAATCAAAGGATTGCCGCTTGCAAGTGCTTTAATCTCTGAGTACGAGAAAGCCGTTTCGTCAATATCCTCCGCTGACCTTACAGGAGATTTACTTGTCATTATCTGACTTATAAACTTTTGCTTGTTTTCAACAAGCTGATACAAATACGCATCAAAAGTATTTTCAGTTACATAGCTATAGATATGTACCAAAGAATTTTTATTGCCCTGTCTTATAATTCTGCCTTCACGCTGCTGTAAATCCGCAGGACGCCAAGGGCAATCAAGGTGATGTAAGGCTATAAGTTTATCCTGACAGTTAGTACCCGCTCCCATTTTACTGGTAGAGCCGATAATAACTCTTATTTTGCCACTTCTTACTTGACTGAAAATATCTTGCTTCTGCTGATTAGTCTTAGCATCGTGAATAAATGCAATTTCGTTTTCGGGAATACCTTTTGCTATGAGTTTTTCTTTTAAATCATCATATACATTAAATTTCCCCGCACCGTCGGGAGTAGATAAGTCACAGAAAACCATCTGTGCAAGTCTATCTTCTTTTGTTTTATCCCACAGAGAAAAAATATTATCCGCACAAGCGTTCAATTTACTTCCCTCAAAATCAGGCAGCATAGGATTGATAAGTCGTTGGTCAAGTGCAAGTTTTCTGCCGTCATTTGTAATTTTAAGCATATTATCCTTTGACGGGTCAACAGCACCACTACGAACAATTTCCGCTCTTTCTGCAAGTCCGGCGAGAATATCTTTTTGTTGCTCTGATGGTTTGGTAAGAACATTATGTCGTTCTACTTCAGGAACATCTAAATCTAAAACATCAGCGGTTTTAATGTCAGCAATTTCCCTAAATGTACTCATCAACTCCGGCAAATTAAAGAATTTAGCAAATCTTGTCTTTGCTCTGTACCCATTACCTTCCGGGGAGAGTTCGAGTGCTGTTACCGTTTCACCAAAGGTAGAAGCCCAAGCGTCAAAATTGCTCAATCCTAAATCAACAAGTTTGTTGTACTGCAAATACCTTTGCATTGTGTATAACTCTGTCATTGAATTGCTTATAGGTGTACCTGTTGCAAATACAACACCCTTGCCGTCTGTAATCTCATCAAGATAACGGCATTTCATAAAGAGGTCGCTTGACTTCTGTGCTTCAGTCTGACCTACACCTGCAACATTTCGCATTTTAGTGTAAAGGAACAAGTTTTTGTAGTAGTGTGCTTCGTCAACGAACAATCTGTCTACACCAAGCTCCTCAAAGGTAACAACATCATCTTTCCTTGATTGGTCGTTGAGCTTTTGTAATTTGTTTTCCAAATTCTTTTTTGTTTTTTCGAGCTGTTTTATTGTAAAGTTTTCAGCGTTGTTGTCTTGTGCAAACGCAATGCTTTCAATAACATCATCAATCTGCATTTCGATAATCTGACGCTGCCTTTCAATGCTCATCGGTATCTTTTCAAATTGCGAATGACCTATGATTACTGCATCGTAATCTCCCGTTGCTATACGGCTGCAAAATTTTTTTCTGTTCGCTGTTTCAAAGTCTTTCTTTGTCGCAACCAAGATATTAGCGGCAGGATAGAGCTGCATAAATTCAATACCCATTTGCTCAGTAATATGATTTGGTACAACAAACAGCGACTTATTGCATAAACCTAAACGCTTACTCTCCATTGCGATAGCGACCATTTCAAAGGTCTTTCCAGCTCCGACGGTATGTGCGAGCAAGGTATTTCCGCCGTATATTGCGTGAGCTACTGCGTTTCTCTGATGTTCTCTTAACTGTATTTCACTGTTCATTCCATCAAAAATGAGGTGACTGCCGTCATACTCACGAGGACGAACAGAGTTGAATTTTTCGTTGTAAAGACGGCAAAGTCTTTCTCGTCTATCTCTGTCTGAAAAAATCCAACTTGCAAAGCGACTCTTTATAAGCTCCTGCTTACTCTGAGCAATGGCTGTTTCCTCCTTGTTCAGTATTCTTTTTTCCTTGCCGTCCTCAAAAACATTATCAAATATTTTTACATCTCTTAAATTGAGTGTATCTTCAAGTATTTTGTAAGCATTGATTCTCTTAGTACCATATGTGCTGACTGCATTTACAGATTTATCGAAGCTCTTATGTGATATTCTCCACTCGGAATTATATTCAGAATACGAAACATCTATCGAATCCCTTATGTATCGGGGAGTTCCTATAGTTTCATACATAAAGTCCCTTACCACATCAACGGGCAACCAAGTTGCACCTAAACGAACATCAATCTCAGTTGCAGTTAAGTCAACAGGCTGAACAGCTTTAAGTGCGGTTATATTGCAGTCATATTGCTCCGGCTTATCGTAACTATATGATAAAGCTGTTCTGAGTTTTTCTCTTACATTGCCTGACAGATACTCATCAGCAGTTTGATAAATGTCCGTTCCGGGTACATTAAATATTACACCCTCAAGCTCATCAATAATATCATTAACAGATTTGCCGTAGAGTTGACTCATATATTCCAAGTCAATCTTTGCTTTTTCTGAAATGGATACCGCAAGTGCGTCAGATGCTGTATCGACTTTATCAACAGCCTTATGCGGTTGAATTGTTCGCTTGCTAAAAATATCCGATTTGCCCTTATAATTCTTTTCACTGTCAAATTTTTCAAGTGATGCAAGCAAATTGATTGAGTTATCTTTTTCAAAAGCCTTCATATTTGCTTTTGAATTAATATAACCATACTCATTGACGAACCTATCATAGATAACATTGAGCTTTCGCTGAGAGTTTGCAATAACCTCATCAGGCATATCCTCAAGTTGATTATTAAGAACTTCTCGAAGAGCCTCTCTTACTTTAACAAGAGCTTTTATTCTTTTTTCGGCGGTTTTATTAGGCTTCTGTTTCTCCATAATGCTGTTTTGACGATAATATATATCACCGTCAACAACTGTATAAGAGAAATTTTTAACATCAGGAGTAGCAGGAATTAAGTCTGCGTCCTCATCATCTTCCGTATCTTCAAAGAGCCTTTCAATCGCCTGTGCTTTATACTCTCCGTCAATATTAGCAATAGCTTCATTCAGCAAGTCCTCAAGATTTGCATTTTCATAAGCAATGCACTCTGCTTTTGCTCCGAACGGTCCTGAAACTTCTTGCATTTCGCCGAGTATCATTTCCGGGTGTTCGACAAAGTAGCTGTTAATTGTAATACCGTTATCATCTGTGCCAAGATGTACCCATTCAGGCTCAATGTCAATCATTCTCTCACGCTTTTGGAGAATAAGAATATCTGATGTAACTTCTGTACCTGCTGTTCGGGCAAATGTATTATTTGGCAATCTGATTGCTCCGAGAAGTTCCGCTCTCTGTGCTATGTATTTTCTTACTTTAGAGGACTTTTTGTCCATTGTACCCTTAGAAGTAATAAAAGCAATTATGCCGCCCGGTCTTACCTTATCCAATGTCTTTGCAAAAAAGTAATCGTGAATAAGGAAATTATATTTATCGTACTTTTTATCAAGCACTTTAAGCTGAGCAAACGGAACATTACCGACTGCAGCATCGAAAAAGTTATCGGGGAGATTGGTTGTTTCAAAACCTTGTACCGCTATATTCGCCTGCGGATACAGCTTACTTGCAATTCTGCCGGATATATCATCAAGCTCTACTCCGTAGAATTTGCTGTCTGACATATTGGTCGGGCATAACCCCATAAAGTTGCCGACACCGCAGCTTGGCTCAAGGATATTGCCTGTTTTAAATCCTAAGTTATTAAGTGCATTATACACTACTCGGATAACTGCAGGAGGTGTATAGAATGATGTAAGTGTGCTTGCTAATGCAGCTTTATACTCATCATCGTTTAGTAGAGCTTTTAGTTGTGCGTTGTTTTCAGCTTTGAAGTAGCTGTCAAGACCTCCCCAACCTACATACTTTGCAAGTATTTCTTGTTCTGCTGGTGTAGCCTGTCTGTTGCTGCTTTCAATTTCCTTAAGCGTTTTTATTGCGTTAATATTATTGGCATAACGCTCACTTTTTGTGCCATCGGCAAAATTATCATCTGTGATTACATAGTTTTTACCATCAGAAGAAAAAATAATATCTTCTCGCTTTTGCTGAGCGGACAAATTGTCCGATTGCTCTTCCACTTCTTTTACAAATTCTTCCCCATAAACAGGAATTAAGAGTGATGGTTCGTTATCTCTTTCCTGTTCAAGTATTGGCACAAGATTTTTATAGTTATCATACTGCCTTAAAAAGTCAATAACACCGCCGTCACCGTCGCCTATATCCTGCCGCTCTGTGTATTTTGTGCCGTCGGGCATATTGATAATGAATTTTGTTTTGGCATAGCCTTGATGAACTCCGTCAATTTCACCATCTTCGTAAGCTTGATATATTGCGTCCATATCATTGCCATATGTGTCTTGCTCATACTGTCTGAGTCTGACCCATTCATCATCGGCAGACTTCATAATTCTGTCAAAATCTGCTACCGAATAAGTCTTGCCATCTTCAAACGCAGAATGTTCGCTCCAGTCGCAAGTGATTGTCGGACGGTCGGCTTTTGGTTCGACGTCAGCTTGCTGTAATTTTTCATAATCATCAGCTGACATACTTCCGTCATAAACTGCCGTATCGAAATCATCTTCGAAACCCATACTGAATTTATCGGAAAAAGGCAAATTATTTTGCTTTGCAACTTCCTGTGCTTTGTTACGCAAGCTTGTTCTTTCCGCTATATCCTCCGGCTCAACGGTCAATATTTTATAACCGATTTCAACAAGCAAGTTTTCGTTATCTTCAAGATAAGAGGACGGAAATCCGACCATTGGTATCTTTTCTCCGTTAATTGTTCGTGACATAAGCGTTAAATTAAGTGCCTCGGCTACTTCTTGAGCATTATCACCTAACACCTCATAAAAGTCACCCACACGGAACAGTATTATCGCATCGGGATTTTCTGATTGTATCTCTGAATAAGAGTCATAATAACCCTTTTGGTTGAAATTGGTATCGACTGACAAAGCAATATTTGTAAGCTGATTTTTTACATCATCAGTCAGACCTTCGGCGAAGTGGCTGTTACTGTTGTATTTGTCGAGCGAATCACGGAAGAATTCACTGTCAACATCGACTGCAGTTTGTCTTCCTACTGAAACAATATAGTCAAAAAACTCAGATGTGTTATCAGGGTATTTTTTTGATGCTTCAATAACTTGTTCGTAAGGTATTTCTGTAATAACAAACTGACCGCCTGAATCTGCATCAGGATTGTAATAAATGTATGTAAACGATTCTTTGTCTAAATTATTGAAAAATAAATCTTTATCAAGCGATTTTTTAACAAATAAATGTTCATTAAACTGCCTATTTTCTGTAATCTTTTTTTCAAACTCTTCTTTGCTCATATCTGTACTGAGCAAAGGATAACGGCTGTCAAACAATGATACAGTATTATCGGTTATACCGATAATCTTATACTCATCAGCTCCGATGTAACACTTTTTCCCTACAGAATATGCAAGTTCTAACTCCTCAGCAGGGATTTCGGCTTCTTTTTGTTTCTCTGCGGGTAGTTCTTTTGCTTTCTTATAGTCAATGTAACCTTGTTTTTCAGCTGAATTTAGGTATCCGTCGGTTTTGATGAGATAGGATATAATCTTAGCGACTTTTTCCCATTTGAGTAATATTTTATTTTCGGTGTTTTTGTTAGCTAATAACAGCCCTTTTCCATCCCAATCAACACCAATATGGTTATAAGTTGCGGCACTTGACTTACCGCCAATCCCATACTCATTTTTCAAAAATTGAGCATTATCTTTTAAAGTTTCGTCTTTTGCAAATTGCTCGTATATTCTATATTTTCCGTTTACAACGCCACTTCCCTCAGTAATAATCTTATTGATTTGCTCCTGAGAAATAGAAAAAGCAGAGGAATTATCAATTACCTCTGCTTCTGTATTGCTTTTTAAATTTTCTTCATTTAGATGTAAATCATTTCTTCGAGAACTTCCTGACGAGCTTCTTCCTGAATGCCGTTCGCCAACTGAACCCACTTGAGCCAGTCTTTCTCCTTGAGTTCCTCGGTTACTCCCAATGCTTCTCTCTTCTGCTCTATCAATGTTTCGTACCTCTCCTGTGCCTGAGTCTGAATTGTTTCGAGGTGGGTAAAGATTTCCCCTGACATCAGCATCATATCGAATTCTACTGGATTGTTCGTTTTCAGATATTCTTTCCTTGCCATTCCCCACATATTCAACTCCAATTTCGGGAGTTGGAGAGTTGGCGTCCAATATCCCTCTTTGTCCCTGGCGTACTCCAGACCATAGGCTATTATTGTTTCGTTTGCCATTATTAAGCACCCTTTCTTTCTGTATTGTATATGAAATAATTTGCAATATAGATTTTGCTGTACCAAAAGTAGCATTACCTAAAGCTACAGCCGCTTGTGAGCTATCATAATATGTTACTTCTCTGAAATCTCCAAAATTAAATATTTTAGTAATATCAAAACCACAGCGAGAGCATATTACAGCCATTGCACTTTTTGCAACTATGTCAGAATGTATTTTCCTTGCATTATCATACCTCGAAATTGTTGCTTTTCTATATACATTCTTAAGTATTTGATAATTATTCTCGGAATTTGATTTAGCAAGAATGTTAATTGCACCTGCAATAACTGTTTCAAAGCTTTTTGCTTTTAAACCAAATTTTTTATTGAGAGCAGTTACAATACTTTGCTCGTCTTTTATATCGTACTTCCATAAAGGAACAGGTTTTGATTTTTCTGTTTCGATAGTTTGAGAAATATCATAATACAATTTTACTCTACTATTAGATCCATTGAAAACAATCGAGGGAATAGCGACTGCGTTTTTATCAATCATTCGACCGAATTTTTCAACCCACGCTTTTTTAGGTAACACTGCTGTAGAATTTGGAAAAGTTGTATTGACTAAAACAAGTTCTTTAAAATCCAGTTTGTAATTGTGGCAAGCTGAATATAAAAATTTAAGCCAATCATTTGGTGTTGCAGTGAGATTCCTCAGTTCATTTTCGAACATACGAATATAATTATTAAGTTGATTTTCATATTCTATTGACATCATTATCCTCCTAACATTTTATTACTTTAAAGCGTAAAAATCAAGCCTAACTTGAACTTTTTTTGATTAAGTAATAAAGTCCATCGCACTTATATAAGTTTGGTAGCATATAGAGTCCTCCTTTTCTTAAATGTCAAATTGAATTAGCCCGCAAAACTATTATTGCAAGGTTACCTTCTTTCCTGGATATAATATATTATTTATATTGTTGCTGTTGCTCTCAAGAAAAACAAGATTGTAAGAGCCGTTTTCTTTTTTAAACACAGCGTAATCAATATCTGAGTTTTTAATAAGGTCATATTGCTTTGAGCTTATAACCTTGTAACAAAGTTTTTCTCCTGTTTCTTCTGATTGTTTTTTCAATCTTCTGTTAATCTGAGAGTTGACCTGCACAAATGTTGGTGCAGTTGGCTCTGTTGATTTATTCGGATATAGTAAATTCAATATCCTGTCTTTATCATTTTCGAGAAAAACGATATTGAACTTATCTTCTGATTTTTGAAATTTTGCAAACTGAACACATTTTAAATTTAAAATTTCAATTTGCTTTTTGTTTACCATCAGATACTCAAGTTCTTTGCCTGATTTTTTAAGTCTTGCATATGTTTTTTTGTTTCTGATGGTGTCAGCTTGTGAAATAATAGAGTCAGCATTTTCAAGACCGAGAACATTTGCTATTCTTTTAAGATTGTGTTCTTTAACCATAACCATAGCAATACCTGTTGTCATATCAACATTTGCATAACACAGTATCCCGTCATTGAATAGTTTAGCGAGCTGGAAGCTGTATAACTTAATTTGTGCCGTATTACCAAGTGTACCTGTTAATTCCTTATACGGTACATTTGATATTCTTTTTTTCATCTTTGTATAATCTGTAGTTTGTCTGACTGTATATTTCAAATTTTGCTTGATTACATTTTTGTGAACTGATTTTTTAGAATTTGTAAATATGTGCTTTATTAATTTCAGAGTAAACACAAAAGGATTTTTAAAAAAGCGTAAGTTTTCAAAATACTTATGATTTGTTACTTTAACTTTATCAGCGTAACGCTTTTCGTAACGCTCCCATTGTCTTTTAGCTTCTTGTTCCATTTCCTCTAAAACTTTTTGTGTATTTTCTTTTCTGTAGGTTTTCTTTTTCTTCTTTTCGGTTTGCAAACCTAATGCTTTATCAATATTGGCTTTGCAATATTTATTGCCAAATTGTTTTGCAAGTGTGTCGGCTCTTATCGATTTTGCTTCGCCGTTTTTGTGAAACACAATATGTGCGTTGCCGTATTTAATTTCATAATCGTTGCTTTCAAAAAATTTTATAAACTCTTCTTTTGTTTTGCAATCTTCAAGTGCTTTATCAATATCATTGACAAGATTAAATTTCCAACTTTTGCCCTCAATGGCTTTGCGAAACGTAGCATCATCAAGTCTGCACGTTTGTTGCGGATTTTCAATTACATTTAAACCGTACTTGTAGCACAGCTCATCCGAAACTCGTCTAATCATTCTGACGGTTTTCATATTGTCAAGAAATTTGTGTCCGTCGATTGGTGATACTGAATTAATAATAAAGTGATTATGTAAACACTTACCGTCAAGGTGAGTAGTCATTACAACCTGCATATCAGGGAAACATTTATGAATTAACTCTCTGCCTATTTTGTTTGCAAGCTCAGGTGTTAATTTATCATCACCCGCAAAAGATTGTACAAGATGATGTGCAAGAATTTTATTATCCTTATCATACATTTTTCTTGTTTGTTGAAAAAATTTTGTTGTTTCCCAATTTGTAAAATTTGAATTTGTTAAATTGCAGTATGTAAGTTCAGGAGTTGTTTTATCTTTGCGAGTTATGTAGTTCAACGCATTAAAGATGTGTGCATTTGATGTCATTCGATTAGATATTTGCTTTTTAGGGTCTTTGTTTATTGTTTTAACTACTGCCATTAATTACATTTCCTTCTTTGCTGAATTCACTCGACTGTTTATAATTGCCAAAGCATTGTTGATTTCTTCAACGACTTCTTCACTCAGCTGATTGTGAGAATTTTCTGAATCAGATTTTGGCTCGCAGATATACGAAACGAATTCTGACATTTTATCGTAACAGTCGGATAGAATATTTTTTGCTGATTCTATTTGATTTGAAGAAATGTATTTGTTTGTGTTTGCGACTGCTGCAATCTGATTGAGGTTATTGCCAAGTGCGGATAATTGATATAGCAGTTCGGGAAAATTCTCGCATACTACTATTCGCTTTCGTCTTACACATTTTAGAATGTACTCCGAAATTGACATATTGTTGAGTGTAGCCTGATATGCGATTTCCGCTTTTTCGGCTTCTGACACTCTTATATATATCCTATAGCTTTTAACTTCCTTTTTCATTTTTCCCTCCCAAAACTGCAATTTTGCCTGATTTTTGCCTTTCTTTTTCTGAGGGCTTTTGTATCATCATTTCGGCACGAAATGATGATACGCCAGCACAGATTTTGTACGCACAAAATCCGATTTGTGCGTACAAATCGCTGGTCAGGTGTATACCCCTGAAACCCCATAGTTTTTATTTTTATAAAAACTAAATCGCATACGCTCACCAACAGAAAAAGAAACTTTTTCTGTACAATCCGAAAATTGATTTATATTCAATTTTCTCCATTTGCATTTTCGTCAGCACTTGCTTCCGATGTATACTTTTCCAAAAAGTCCTGAAAATCATTTACGGATTTAATTCCGTAATCTGACAAAACAGAGCACAGCTCGTTGTGTTTTTCTTTTTCAATTTGCTGTTCTAATCTCTTTTTTTGAGCAGTAAGTTTTTTTATTTTTTCTTTTGATTTTTCAATTTCAGCTTTTGTGTTTTCAATATCTGCAATTACCTTTTTTAATTTTTCTGATGTTGATACTTTCAACTTTTGTTCCTCCATTTACCGTTTTTACCAATAATAAATTCAGTTCCCTTACCGCTATTACCAAGAGTAAGGTCATTCGGTTTTGTAATTTTATTTTTATCAAAATATTCTTTTGTCAATAAAGAAAATTTTGAAACAGAATCGTTCTTTGAGTCTGCAACGATAAAAAAATCCTTGCTATCATATTTTTTACGCATTTATTATCACCTTTAAATTTTTTATATGAGCTATATAAAAATATATTCGTAATTTTTAATCATTGAAAAATCCACCAAGCGTAAACACTCATATTCTTTAACAATGAGCTTTGAGGGATTGCTATTTGCTAAGTCAATTGAAGTAATAGCTCCGTCATTATTTTTATCAAAATATGTGTCAACTTTTACATTGTGTATTTCTGTTTTATTAATAGTATATAGATACGATTCTTCGTTGTATTTGCTAATAACTTTTTTAAATTCCGTTATCTCATATGTTGTACTTTCTCTTTCGTTCATTGCAATAGGCGGAATAAATATTATACACACAATAGCTGACAAAGAAACTACAGTGCCCATAAAAGATAATATACGACTGATTTTAGCCATCAAACAAATAAATTTATAATCTATACAATTACTGATGATTTTCATAATTATCAACATATTAAAAATAAATGCTATAACAATAGCAATGGTAATCCAAACCATAGCACACTCTCCTTACAATTAACAGTTTAAATTATATATGTAATTCATATCAACCTTTTCGGAAATTCCATCAACCTTGCCTTTCCAACTGTACTGATGAATGTCAACAAATGGCGGAAGCTCATTGTACGAATTATTTGGTGCTGCCATCCAAATTAAATATTTGCTTGCAAGCTCATCAGGATAAGCACTGTCAACAAGCATTGATTTTGCACTATACATTCCAACATCAAATCCATAACCCTTTACTCCGTCACAAAAGGTTGAAATAATATCAGTCAATGTTCTGCGTGGCAAAACAGCCTGTCTGTATTCTTCAACATCAAGAAAAACAGGCAAGTCAAACTCTTTGCCCCTAATGGTTTTCATACAATTTCTTACTTCCGCTTTTGCGGCATCGACAGATGTAGCGTAACTATACCAATACGCACCTACATTCAGTCCTGCGGCTTTAGCCTGTCTATAATACTCATTGAATTTATTATCTTCTTGGTTCGGGTCTTTGCCATAGCCTGCTCGGAGAATAACACAAGTTATGCCTGCGTTTTTTACTTTGCTAAAATTAATATCACCGTTCCATTCAGAAACATCAATACATTTTGCTTTTTCAACTTTTACTTTTGTTGTAATTATTTTATTACATTGTTTTATAGTAACAGTTGCATTGCCAACTTTATTCACTTTTACTTTTGCCAAACTTTTTTCCGTTGAAATAATTTTAGCAACAGAACTGTCAGATGATGTAAAGGTGATCTCATTTACATCATTATTTGTATCAACAGAAATCGTAAAAGTATCACCGACATTTTTGCAATATTCTTTTGTTGATATACTTATCTGTGTATTATTTTCTACGCTCTGATTGCTGATTTCAATTTGTAAAAACGATACATCGTTTACATCAATTCTGCCGTCGCTGTTCAAATCAAGTTTTGTATCTTCTGCAAAATCAGACAAAGCATTTTGCAAATATGTAACATCATTCACATCAATTTTATTATCCGCATTAATATCAAAACCTGTTGCAAATACAGAGGTACTGTAACAGATTATAGGTAAAACTGCTAAAGATGTAATTAGCAGTTTTTTTATTAATTGATTCATTGACTTTTAGCCCCCTTTGTTCCTGTTGATGAATTTTACTTTTAGTTTTTCTTTTATAAAAGCATAAAAAGAAGTTATTGCTTTTATAAACACTTTGTCAATTACTGAATAAAAAAACAGGTATTCCAATCCACAAATGAAATAATATCCGTTGTATTTTTCTGAATTTTTATTGAAAAACCAGTTAAAGAACATATCTATTTGTTTATTTAAGAACAGTACGGTAATTAAGATTAGCAGTGCGTTTACAAACACCATAAGACCGATTTTCTTTAGTAACAACTTGAATATTTCTTTATTTGATAAAATACCATAATAAGAAATAAATTCTTTTACTCCAACAAGCATTATTGCTAAAACGATAATGCTAACAAAGCTAACAAAATAATATTGCATATTTTCTCTCCTTAACAAAAAGCAAAGCTGCTTTTTCATATATTCAATTATTTTCTACACATCGATAAAAATATTTTTTTAATGCCTTGTTCTAATGCTAAATAGGTTATAATATATAAACCGTATTTAAAAATCATATATGCAACAAAATATACAACAAAACATAAAATAAAAGGAGGACTGCCTTTATCAAACACGAATATTAATATACTCATTAAATGGTTAATTTCATCGTGAAAGCAATATAAAAATAATGCTAAAGGAAACAAATTTGCAAAGATAATGCAAAAACATTCTTTTAATGCTTTTGTCAAAGGTTCTGTAAAAAGACAAAGCCAAACTTGAAAATAGATGTAAAACACCATAATATTTAAATATAAAAACATTTCTTTGCCACTCCATTTTGTACTTAACAATTATTTTGCAAAGTCTTAACTAATATACAAATCCATTTTGAAAAAGCAAATGCAACTTTGTCATTGTGAGTCCAAGTTTCGTGCTTGAAAATTGTTTTTTCAAGTTCGTCAGCACGCATAATTTTATAATACAAAACTTCTAAATCCAGTTGCTTTTCGATTAGCTCCTTATGATTTTCGATTGAATCAATATAATCAATATCGAAACTTTTTGCCTTTTCAAAATCATCTTTTGGAAAAAACACTGCAAAACTTTCAAATCCTGTTTTGTCGTAATTATAAAAATCGTATTTATTTAGTAGTTCTTTGACTGTCATTTTATTTGATAACTCCTTACATCTTTCAGTAGCTTATTTAATCATCAAATAAGAAGATTTCAGCTAACATTAATAAAACATCATAAATCAATAAGGTAATACAATATAAAAAATCACTTTGCTGCTTACAAGATTATTTATCAGTAGTTCTTTAACCGCTTTGCGATTAAGTTTTCCTGTACCTGTACCAAGCAAAGGCACTGCTACAGAGCGAAGATTTAATTTTTCGGCTGTCAATTTTATTTTAGGTATAAGTTTTTCTATTGTTTCAAATTTCGCTTTACCACCCGGAAATCGCATTGTTACAGCGTGAATAATTTTTTTATATTCCATATTTGGAGCATCTGTAACAAATACCTCTCCGGGAGCATAGCCGAATATATGATGAGCTTTACATTCTTTTTTAGCAAGCTTCTCAACTGCTCCTTTTGTAACATACTGTATACTTTCGGCTACACCTTTATGTAATTCCTTAACACACACTCTTCCACCCATATAGCCAATACCGTTAGAAGCATTCACAATAGCTTCTATATCATCGAGCTTTGTTATATCACCGTAAATAATCATATATACTCCTCAAATGCCTGTTTAGCTTCACATTCGCTGAAAAAAGCGTTTTCACCAATAGTCCAAAATTCATTGCCTGATGTTTTGCACCTTACGCTCATACTGCTTTCTTCCAAAAGAACTGCGGTGACAGTATCACTGCACATCAGCATTTCTCCGTCACCTAAGTCATCAATCAAGAAAACTTTTTTGCCTATCATATTTTCTACCATATCAGTACCTCCCTTTATCATAACTGGAACTTTTGAGATTGTTTTCTGTTTTTTAATTTCCTTTTGCTCTTTTTCCCTTCCGCAACATTTAAAAGCATTGTAGATAAAAAAGATATATAATATAATTAATGAAAGTAATAAATAAAAAAGATAATTATGTATAGTATCAAAAAATTCTGTATTGGAAGACAAGAAGAGTATAGGTGTGATATTAATATTCATTTTATTATACACCTTATAATTTTTTATAATATATTGTTTAATTCGGTTATATATTTGAATATAGGTCACTTGTTTGACTTGAAAAAATGTAATTTGTATCGATTTTTCTTTTTGACATCATTGATAAAATTTCATTTCTTTTGTTATAAATTAATTCTTCTTTTTGGCTTAATGGCAAAGAATTTTCAACAGGACTCGGTTTAATATATTCATCTATAATAATTCTATCTATGATAGTAACCAATGTATCTGCTATATCGTCATCACAAGTGAGATTTTGCAAAAATTCAGATATATTGCCTTTTAAATCAATTTTTAACTTTAACAAAAAATCAGTCCTTTCAGAATTGAATTAACAGATTATTTTTGCTTTAGTAACCTGCGTATCCATTTAATTTTTGCAATAGTCCATTCTTTAATCGCCTTAAAGGGATAGAAAGGTGATCCACGAAATACATAAATAACAAACATAAGAAAACAGAGCAATGCAGAGAAATAAACCAAATCCCACCAAGTATAAACACGATTACTTTTATCGCTAATCACCTCATCAGCTGTTGCAGTATCAGTAATCGTATCTTCAACCCTTTCGCCACGCACACACAATCTGTGCGTATTAATTGAGTACGGATAGCAAGTGACCAATGTCACATAGTCTTTGCCGTTCTCAATTTCAAGTTTACTTGAATCATCAGGGTCAACTATATTAATCTCACACACCTTGTATGTGAGTGTTTTATTCAGTACATTTATTTTAAAGGTATCTCCGATTTCTAACTTGTCCAGCTCATCAAAGAACACCTGTTCAGGATAACCGGAGTGAGCGGATATAACAGCGTGCGTGCTTGCACCGCCAATGGGCAAGGAAGTGTTTGCCAAATGTACGCAGCCTTTTTTGAGTTTTTCTTCTCTGTCGGTGCTGTCGTGATACACCGGTAGGTCAACATTTATCTTCGGAATTTCGATAGTACACATTATATCGTCATAGTTGAGAATGTTCTCATACTCTGACATTGCTGCATTGTATTCGTTTTTTTCTTCATCGTTTAACGCACTCTTTGCGAGCAATTCGTTAAAATTTTGAGCCTTAGCAAGCTCATTGTCGATTTCATAATCAGACATTGTTTGAGTGCTTTCACTGTAGTTTTTTATAACTGTTTCATTGCTTTTACTGTTGATGTAATCGGCAATGTTGGGATATACTATAAAGCCTATTCCGACCGCAGCAAGAACGCAGAGGGATATAAAAAATATTTTAGTTTTCATAATTTTTTGTGAGCAAGGGCCACCGATAAATCGGCAGCCCTTTTGTTATAGTTTAATTATTTAGCTGTCTTAGCCGATTTCTTCTTGATGAGGTATGCAAGTACCAACGCAAGAGAAATGCCTACACAAGCCACACCAGCCATTCTGATGAAGCCTACATATCCGCCTGTCTTAGGGAAGAATACGATTGTATCAGTTACGGTAATTTCAACTGCGCCGTTTGTCGGAGCATTCTGTACCCAGGTGCCTTTAGTGAACACTGAATTGTACTGAACAGGGATTTCAACTTCAATTACCTTGCCGTAAACATTGTAACCGGCAGGAGCAACAGTTTCTACAATGTAATATGTTCCGCTCTGTAATTTTATTTCCTCATTTGCTGAATTTTTAAAAATTACATTACCGTTGCTATCTGATGTACCCGTTCCAATAACATTGGTATGAGCTTTATCGTTATACAGGTCAAAGGTTGCACCTGCAAGCGGATTGCCTGCTTCGTTAAGTTTGAGTACCTTAAGTCCATATGTGTAAACATATACCTTATTGCCCGGAACGCTGTCAACACCTGAATCATTACCGTATTCAAGTTTTACATCTTCATTCGGGTTGCCTGCTGTACCGACTACAGCGTATTTGTTGACTGTTGTAGAATATGTTACAATAACAAATTTTGCGTTGCTTGTATAAAAATCTGACTTTGCAAGATACTCGGAAGTAAGAGCGACATTAAACTTTGTGTTTTTGCCCTCACCCTCGCTTGTTACATTCACCTTGTAATCTGTGCCTTTCGTAAGGTCAGCTACTTTAGCACCTTTAGCGTCAACAAGTGTAACCTTGAATGAATTTTTGTTAAGTGTAAGACCTGCACTCATATCATCATATACAGCATATGTTGTGAGCTTAATGTCATTTGAGCCTGCTACTGTATTCTTGAGCTTAAAGTTTACAGTGTCGCCAAGGCTTACATCTGTATAATTAGTATTGTTCTTTGTACTGTTGGTAATTGACTTTTCTGTTGACGGTGTGCTGTCAGCTACCTTGCTTGCAAGATTGATTTCAGCGTAGCTATATACCCAACCGTTATTGTAATATGGGAGAGCAAGAACAGAGTTTGTGATACTTGTAACACCAGCAGGGTACTTAACACACTTGATGTAATAAATACCCTGTTTAAGGTTTGAAAAGCTCTGTGTTGTGTTTGTTGCTGATGAAGTAAATGTACCCTGTGATACTGCCGTACTTAAATCAGCGTTATCGAGTGCGTCAAGAGCAGCCTTTGAATCGCCTGCAAGAATTTCTGCGCTGATTGAATTTACAAGAGATGTGTACTCTGTTTTGAACGGAGTAGCTGTTGTGCTCTTGAGGTCAGCAACTCTGAACAGTTCAAAAGTATAGCCCGGTTTAGTGCATTTCACACTGATATTGACCTTTTGGTCTGTCTTAAGTGCAGTAGCCGCACTTGCTGTCGGTATTGCCGCAAAGAGTAATGTCAACATCATTACTACTGCGAGCAGTTTGCCTGTGAATGATTTTCTAATTGATTTTCTCATAAGAAAACCCCTCCTTAAAAATTTTTTGCGGACAATTTGTCCGATTGTATTGTAAAAGGCCCAACAGATTTACTGTTGAGCCTTTTTGCCAATGTGTTTTTTCTTTTTTCTTATACCTAAACCAATAGCACCTACAAGAACAGTAAATGCTAATACAGCGGCGCCGATTTCAATGTAAATCGGTCTGTTGTTGCCTGTTCCGCCTGTTTCAGGAATAAAGACACTGTTATTCTTAACCGTAAGCTGTATATCAAGTGTATCTAAGCTGTCGGGCGAAATCGTAAAGTTAATCTTGCCTGCATACGGCATATTACCCTTTGAATTTGTTTCAAGAAAGTAATAATCACCGGGCAAGAGGTTATTTACAATAATTCTGCCGTCGCTGTCGGTAACGAGCTTTGTTACCGTATCAGCCGTCTTGCTGTCGGCAGCTTCGTACATAATACTGCTGTTTTTATTTATAACATTAACAATGCCTGTTTTTGTGTTGTAGAGTTCAAACTCAATACCCTCAAGCGGATTGCCGTTGCCGTCTGTTTTTAAAAGCTCTACACTGCCACGCTTGAGCAGGTTTTTCATCGTAACTACAAAGCTTTTGCCGTCCTCAAGTGTAACTGTCTGAGCCGCAGGCTTTACATACTTAGCAGGGAAGTAATATGTACCGTCTGCATTTTTAAAGCCTAATTCGTCAATTGTGTATTTAACCTTTTCATTGCTTGTGTTATACACCGCAAGATTGGTAAGCTGAGCAGTACCGTCCTCGCCTGTTACAAGCACCTTATTTGTTTTGCCGTCATCAGACTTTACCGAGAAGTAAAAGCCGCTTACAATGCCGTCCTCAGACTCTTTTTGAACGATTAAGCCTGTCTTTTGCAGTCTGTTTGCAAAATAAAATGAAAGAGTAACATTTTCCTTTAGCGTAACGGTTTTTTTAGCAGGAGGAATATATCTGTCAGGTATCGAGTATGTACCGTCTGCATTTTTGTAGCCAAGCTCTGTGATTATGTATTTTACATATTCTCCGCTTGCTTTGTAAACAGGCAAGTCGCTGAGCGTTGCTGCACCGTCTATGCCCTTGCTTTTTGTTACTATGTTTTCGTCTGTCACTCCGTCATCAGACTTGACATTAAACCATACATCCTTAGCAGTATTAGCTCCTCGCTTACTGTCATCTGCGGTTTTGTAGATTGTAAGATTACCATAAACAGTATCTCTGGGTTCAGGTACTTCAATCTCGTTAAAGGTTGTGATTGAGCCTGTGGCTTCATCAACCTTAATTTGTCGGATAAACAATTCAGGATTGATTTTGTAGCCTGTCGGGGCTTTGGTTTCTTGCACAGTAAAAGTTCCTAATGGTAAGGTAGGATTGCCTGTTGTTGTAACATAGAATTTTTCGTTATAGTCACTATCTGCTCTATATTCATCAGCTAAGCGACAGTAACCGTCACCGTCAGTCTTTAACACCCATTTTCGTTCAGGCTTTTTCCCCTCAAGTTCACTTTCAGAGTAATAATATCCCTGATAATAACATAATGTAAATTCAGCATCAGCCATATTAGTTGTCTGACCTGTTATAGCATCTTTCTTTCGTAAAACAATACGAACGGGGTCATTTTCAGGTCTATCGATAATAGTAGCAGATAGAATAGCAAAACCGTTATCGGTATCACTTAATGTGAACTTTGTGGCTGATTTATTTAGCATATAGCCTTTAGGTGCTACCATTTCGACAGCATAGTAATTGTCACTGTATTCAATTTTGTATAAGTCTGAATTTGTGTTATAGTCCCAAGAATTACCGTCTTTAGATACAGCCTTGCATTCTCCATTACTGTCGGTAATGAAGTACCTTACTATGTTGTTTTTTATACTGTTGTTATAAATATATGCAGTTGCACTTTCCTCATCGGAAAATACAGCAAACATACCGCCGTCTAATGAATAGCAATCGTTACCTGATGTTATATCAGGGTTACTGCTTTCTTTTTTGAATTTTAGCTTAACGATTTCGGTATCAGATAGTTGAAGAATATCAAGTATTCTTTCGTTATTGCAATCGTCTGTTGTGACTGTAACATTGTATTTTTTGTTGCTAAGAGTGAAGTAACCGTTTGCCGGTGCTTTTGTTTCTTTGAGGTAATACTGACCTGAACCAAGCTCAAAGTAATTCTTTGTAATCCAGTCCTGATTGGAGTACGAATACTTAATTTTAGCAATGTTACCGTTTTTATCAAGCTCCGCAACTGCAACTGCTTTGTTATCATCGCTATACAAGGTGTACTGTGCACCTGCGAAATTCAAGTAATCTTTATCAGTTGTCTGTTCTGTCAGGTTCTTGATTTCTTCGCTTGTACCGCTTTTTTTAAGATACAGTTTAGCTTTTTTCGGTATTCTTACAATTAAGTGTTGGCAATATGTACCGTCAGACGGCTTCGGCTGACAAATGTAAAAGTTACTGCTTTCACTTCTTTTTTTAATTACCGACCAGTTACTTGACGATTTAGCAATACTATGGGCAAAATCAGCAAGCTCGTTAATGATTGTATCGGTATCGCCATACCAAGCTTTCCATTCAGATGTTGGATCACCTAACATCTGATGTTCTAACTGGCTTAAAGTATAGTGAGATAAAATATAATACTTTTTCTCGTTTGCTTTGCTGCCAAATTCCTTATCAATTTTGGCAAACAACGGCTCATACAAAGAGTTGTTAATATATTTATCCAAAATGCTTTTAGCTGATTTTCCATTAACCTCAAAGTTGCTGAAATAATCACCATAAGCTACACCGTAAAAGGTATTAAGAGCAGCTATTAGTGCTTTTTCATTCTCGTTATTGGAATTTGGGTCAAGTTTAATTACTTCTTTGCCTGTTTCTCCAAAAAAGTCCGTAAATTCAACAGTCTTGCCCTCTGTTTTCTGTGCAGGTGTATTTGGGTCTATGCAATACCCAATCTCACCGTTAATTTTAAACTCATAAGCTACAAGGCTGTCTGTCCAAGGGATAGGCTTTGCTGACGATTCAAGCAAAATTTTGTTACCAATTTCAGACAGCCCTGTATATGAATAAGCACTTGCCGAAATATTAGCAACAGGCAGCATAGCAAAGATTGTTGTTAATGCAACTGCCAATGATGTCAGCTTTTTAGGTTTGCAAAAGGATACAATTGCCGACTTTAGCTTCTTAAATTTGTTCATAAAACTCTCCTTTCAATGAGATAGTATATATTGTGAGGGGGCGGTGGACTTCTGCTCATATTGGTGCTCCTTTCAGATTTTTTGGTATAAAAAAAGCAGTCAAGTTTTTATACTTAACTGCTTAATTTTGATTATTTAATTGTCAGTGAATTAGTACCAACCTGCTGCTCTTACGAGAGTTGTTTTTGTTTCGTAGTGACCTTTTTCGGGAACGGTTATTGTTTCATAACCTGTAATTTGTTCAATCCATTTATCACTATAGCTAAAATCGTCACCGTAAGGAAGGTGATATGTTTTATCGTGACCAGTAACATCTTCCGTAATATCAGCTCCGCAAATGTTACATATAGTTCTCCATTGACCTTCTACAATCGGTTTCTGCCAAGTGTAACCCTCTTCATCAACTACCCAAACTTTTTCGGTTTTGTACTCTGCATCGTGCCAAGTCTTACCCTCGTGTGGGTCTTTTGTTGCAGGCTGTGTAGCCGGTGCAGGCTTACTTGAAGATGATGAGCCGGAGCCGCTTGACGGCTTGCTCTGACTTGAGCTGCTTGATGAACCGCCTGACGGTTTACTCTGACTTGATGAACCGCTTGAGCCTGAATTGCTTGCAGGCTTGTTTGTGCTGCCTGATGAGCCGTTGTTCTTGCTTGTCTGACCGTTGCCGGCATTGTTATTATTGTTGTTAGTCTGATTGCTGTTGCCGTTGCTGTTATTGTTGCTCTGACCGCCGTTGTTCTGCTTGTTGTCGGTCTTTGCTGCATTCTGTGCATTAACTTCCGTAGCTTTTTCCGACTTCTCCGCAGGCTGTGTCTGCTTAACCTCAACAACCTTAGTTGCTTCTTCTATATGAGTGTTACCCTGTGAATCGGTAACTACCTGTGTAACTGTCTGAACAGATGTGCCGATAACTTCGTCTGCTGTTGCAGTAGGCTTTTTATTTCCGCAAGCGGTCAGCATAGCAATAATGACCGCCGCCACCGTTACTGCCGCAACCGCAACAATACCAATAGCCTTTTTCTTATTCGTTTTCTTCTCTGTCGGTTCATTCGTGTTTGTAATGTTTGTGTTCATTTCCTGTGTAGTCATACTTCTGACCCCTTTCGTATATGTCTTTATATCTTAATTTTACAATTCACATTTTTGTTTGTCAACGATAATTACAATCATTTTTTGAGTCAACAAAAATAATTTGTGAACTTTTAGAAGCAGCTAAATTTTTAATGGTTTCTTTGTATGGTGAAGTGTATTTAGGTAATGCTATGTTTATATTTTGAAATGTATTTAATTCCAAATAATTATTGAAAAGCTTTTCCAGATATGCTTTTTGATTATTCGATTTGCAAGCGTTAATATCTGAATGTAAAATATTTAAAGCATTTATGTAACAGTCAATAGAGCTTTTTTCTCTTGCTAATCGAAATGCCGTTACATATAAGCCTGGATTGTTAATGCGTATCTTTTGATTAACAGAAGCTAAATCTTCTTTGTTGAGTAAAATCAAATGTTCAATAAGCTCATAACTTTTGTATTTGTTTTTTGCTTTTACTTTTACTTTCATACGCTATCTCCTTATTTCATATAATAAAAAAACAGTCAAGTTTTTATACTTAACTGCTTCGGTCTTGTCCTATTCATTGATTAACCTCTCCTTTGCTTTCCACCATTCGTTGACTTTTTCGACTTCTTTCTCCCAGTCGGCTTTCTCATTCTTTTTGAGATAGTCCGATTTGATTTCTGCGATTTGCTTCTCCCAGTCATCAATATTGGTTTTCAAAAATTCGATTTCTTCCTCGTCAAAAGCACTCTGGTCTTTTTTGTAATCTTCCAGTTCTGCATATCCATTTTCAATATCATCTATGATTTCTAAAAAATCATCATACACATCATCACCCGTGTACAAAAGAAATTTTAAAAGTGTTTCTTCGGGGAACATTCCAAACCAACAACGCTCGAACCACTTGTTGGCATAATCTCTTTCATCACTTCCGTTTGAGCAAGTACCACCAACTAAATCTCCGACAAAATTCTCTATCAGCTCTCCAATAGTCAGACCATACTCCCCACACTTTCTCGCCAGTCGGTCACAATCTGCGTCCGAAAGCCTTACAGTGATTTTTCTCTCTTTTATTGTTTCAATTTCTTTCTTCTGTTCGTTGTCCCAACTCATATTCTTTACTTTTACTTTCATATGCTATCTCCTTATTTCATATAATAAAAAAACAGTCAATTTTTTATACTTAACAGCTTAATTTTAGATTATTTAATTGTCAGTTTTTTCAAATTCTTCAGAATTTACTTTTAACATTTTTATTTCCTTCCTTTGATAATTGGATAATCTCAATTTAGTAAAATTGGGAACAAACATACTAAACCTATGACTTCAACTGCAAACCAAGTAGCTGCCATTAATATTCCATATTTATCTACATATTTTATTTTTCTGTATATTTCAATGATGTTGTAAAGTGAAATTGTTATAAAAATCGGTGAAACAGTTATCATAATAAGATAGATTATATTCATAAATTACCTCACTTATTAATGCATAATGCAAAGGTACAACAGCTCCGCACAAGCTGTTGTGCTTTTGCCATTTGTTAAAAAGGAGAATAGGGTTAAATCATCAAGTGCGGTTTGTAAGTAAATCATTGCATAATGATACAAGTTCTTTAGCGTCTTGCTCATTGGGATTGAGCAAGTAAAAACAAAATTCTGCTTTGGTAAATGTTGGCTTATACACTATTGAGCATCGTGTAACACCGGCACGCAAGCCACAAGATTTAATGAAATTGCGTTTTTCTAATTGTCTTACAACATTAAATATGTATGTATCAGTATATGGATATTTTAATTTTGCACAATGCTCTGCTATTTCATTGCGTGTGCATTCTTTGTATTTCCAAAAAAGGTTCATTATCCTTAATTCAGCTTCTTTAACGTATTCAACCATAATCTTTTCTCCTCTATCGGACAATTTGTCCGCTTATCCAAATTTAAAACTACTTATCGGACAGTTTTCAAATGATGAACTGTCAATATGGCACTTATCATTTTTTATTGTAACTGTAGTTAAGTTTTTGCAATTTGCAAAAGCATAATCTCCGATTTTTCTTATATTATCTGCAATAGTTACTTCTGTAAGCTGATATTTACCATACAAAGCTTTGTCACCTATTGCTGTGACTTTGATTGCTTCCTGCTTATCTGTATACATATAATTGGGAACGCTGAGCTTTTTAGCTGTACCTCTGTAGTTAGTTATTGTTGCAGTGTTGTTTGCAACGGTATAAAAGAAATCATTATATATGAACAATTGCTTAGCCATATACAATTGTATAGCTGATATATCATTGACGGTTATACTGCCATCACCATTGAAATCAGCGTAATACAAAGTGAAATTAGCGAGGGTATCACCAGCTATATATATTTGTATAAGTGTTACATCGAAAATGTTAATATTACCGTCTTTATTTACATCGCCTTTTTGGTATGTAGCAGCTTGTCCAACTGTCGAACAAGTTGCTACTGCTATAACCACAAGAACAAAAGAAACTATTTTTTTAAACACGCTTATCCTCCTTATTCTGTTATACAAAAGTGTATTCATAAGTTGTAATTATAAAAAAACTTCTTAAATCAAAGTTTTTATTTTCTGTAATTATCAATTTTTTCGGAGTATTATTTTGCACTTCAATTGAGGTAATTGAACCATCTGTGATGCCTCCCCAAGTATCGACTTTAACATTGTTATATACTATATTGTCAGCTGTAGTGTATGTATATTCATTAGTATCAAAAAAGCAATCATCTTTTAGTGTATTATCTTTTATAATTTTGAATTCTGTTATTTCGATACTTTTAGTGGATATTGATGATTCTGTAGGAATTGGTGGAATGACGATACAAAGTAAATATGTAAAAATACATATTAAAACACAAATAAATCCATATAAAGACATAACCAGAATCTTTTCATCTTTATCATAATAATTATTTTTTAAGTTGATAATCATCTTAACAATCACAACTACAAATGCAACTAAACCCAACCAAATCATATATATTTTTCTCCTTCTTTTCTGTCAAAAGTAGAAAACAGATAATCATAGCTTACATCTAATATTCTCACAAGCCTTTTTATATTATCAATGCTCGGTTCGGATTTTGCTGTTTCCCACTTCGTATATGTTGTTCGGTCAATATGCAATTTTTTGCTCATATCTGTTTGAGTGTATCCGCAGCGTTTTCTTGCAAGCTTAAGGTTATAAGCAAACGACATATCCTTTTTTCTACTCCTTCAACATTTTTTGGTAGCAATATAATGTTGCACGACAATCAGCCAAACTATCGTGAGCAATGTCTGTTCCCCAATCATATCCGTAATATTCTGCACACTTAGTTAGTTTCTGCCATTTATTGCAGCCATACTTATCACTCCATTCGCCGTATATGTCTGCAAAATCTTGCATAACATCTATGACAGTCGCCTTGCTGTTTTCAGCGCCGATTGCATTAGCAGAAAGAAATCTTAAATCAAAGTTTACATTACATCCAATAATGACTTTTGCAGATTCAATGATATGTACTAATGCAGGGTAAATCTCAGCAGAAGTAGGTGCTTTTTCAACCATTTTAGGAGTAATGTTATTGACTGCCATTGCTTCGTCCCACCTATTTGTGTTCACTGGCTTTAGATAGCTGTTGAACAATGTATTTCCATCACCATCGATGATTGAAACTTGCAAAAGCTCGTCAGTTTCAGGATTAAGTCCGGTTGTTTCTGTATCAACAACTATGACTTCATTTTCTTTCACCAACGATAAGTATTCTAACTTATCAGGGAAGAAATATCTTATAAATTTCTCATACATATCTTTGTCATAGTTTAAAAACTTCAAAAATTCAACTGCTTCTTTCCAGTTAAACATCTTTTGCAGATTTTTCTTGCTCATTTTAATTGTCTTACGGATACCAAAATCAGTAATAAAGTCTGCAACAAAATTCTCTTTGTAATCGTAGAGTGCTATATTAACAGTCTTGGCAATACATACTGAATTATTGATTATTTTATTTCTCATTGCTTTTATCATATTAAAACTCCTTCTTTCAGTGGACGATTTGTCCAGTTTTTGTTTCTTTAGCTTATCAAACTCAGCCTTTAACTCTCTGCGTTTTGCCCGAGCGACACGCTTTTCTTTTTCTTCTGCACGGTAAGTAGCAAGCTCTTCATCAGTCATTTTGCGTACTTCCTCGTCCCATAGATATAGCTCTTGATTAGGACAATAAGCATTAACCCATAGATACTTACCGCATTTATCGTTAAGCTTAACATAATGCTTGAGCTTCCACTGCCTTTCGGTCAGCAAAAGTCTATCTTGCTTAACATTTATCCTTGTCCTAACGCTTGTTTTATAATCGTCCCAAATGCTCATATATACGCTCCTTTCAACTGCCCTCGTAAGCTAACTGTGAATCAATATCAATATCAATCATCACAGGTGCATTGTATAGACAGCTTATAGTGTATTTTCGTATGTTTTTGATTTGTTGTAATTTAAAAGCCTGCTTTAGCTTGCTAATCACATATGTTATGTGTGTATCGTCAAGCAAGCTAAAGCGTTTGGCAACTCTTGCAGAAGAAATGCTTATGTTGTTGATATTAAACATATCGCCTGAATTTTGATTAATATACACATCAGCAATCAGACTAACGATAAAATCAAGATAATTTTCTTCTGTACCTTGAAAATACAAACTATCGTATGATATTTGTTCTTTAATATTTTCAACACATTGCGAATATTCCACTACTCCGTCACTCAATCCCTCAGAGATAGAAGATAGATTGTTCTGACTATTCTCAGTATGACTATTCTCAGTATTATTACATTCCGATTTTTGGCAGTCTTGACTTTCGATTTTTGGAGGTCTTGAGCTGCCTTTTTCGGAGTTTAAGACTTCTGACTTTTGAGTGTCTTGACTTTCGTTTTTCGGAAGTCTTGACTTCCTTTTTATCTGTTTCAGACTTTCACTTTTCGTAAGTCTTGAGTTGCCTTTTTCGGAGTTTAAGACTTCCATTTTGCTTTTTTCAGACTTCTGATTTTCGGAGGTCTGAGCCTGAGATAATGGTTTTGCAAAATTCATAACATAAATCTTACAAGGATTTCCTTGCCCTTGTCGGATACGAATTATCAGTCCTATTTCATCAAGCTCACTGAATATCTTAGTAGCTTTGCCTGTTCCGATATTGAGCTTTTCTTTAGCTTCGTCTTGCGTGAAAAACACATAGACTTTGCCGTCCTCGTCAGTCCACTTATTTTTAGCTGATAGAGCCGTTCTGTCAAGCAAGAAACCATACAGCAGTTTAGCTTCAGACGAAATATATCTAAATTCATCATCAGTAAAAAGAACTTGCGGTACTCTGTAGAACAAGTATTGTTCACATTCGTTCCCTCTGAAAAAATCGAATTTCATACTGCACACTCTCTTTCGATTTTTTTAAATTCCTTATGATAAGTATTGATTTTTGTAGCTCCAATGTTTTCGATAAGACTTGCAACTTGCATAATGCTTGCGGCTGTTGCAGAATTGGTAAGCAAGATTGAAAATAACAATTTTGCTTCTGCTGAATAATTTTTGTATTCATCTGTCATTAATGATTTTGGTATATAAATATCCATTAGTGATCCTCTTTCATTATATCAGTGTAACTATCAATCACTGCTTTAGTAATTGTCTGACGGATTTTATTGTTAATCGGCACTATACTTTCTTGCCCGATTTTTTCAGCAACTCTAGTTGCCGGAAATTTCAAGTGATATTTGTCGGCAATCTTAATAAGCTGTATGTCATTGATGATAAAAGAATCATCAATGACAACAGAAACAATAGCTTTGATGTTAGAACCTTTGCGGTATCGTTTAATGCGGAGCTGTATATTACTAATCTTCATTTTCTTACTCCAACCTTTATGATTTTGACAATATCATCTGTGGTATAATGTTCCCGAATATACTGTCTTACTATGCGTTCAAGAATTTTATACTGCATTATATATGTTGTTGAGTTTACCTTGATTGAGAACATATTGTGAGCTGCGTGAAAATCATACGATACTTTACAGCCATCTGTTTTTCCTCCGACACAAGAAAGATAACTGTAATTTTTTTTAAGATATGTATAACAATCATTTGCATCAAAAAATTCTCTGATAATGTAATAGTCAATTCTTGTAGCAGTAATTACTGTCTTTGCAATTATGCTTCTGTCAGATAAAGAAATATTTTCAGGAGCAATTACTTGAATGGTGTCAGCATCAGTTTGTCTTGTTTTTTCTACTGCTGGTGATACTGATAACTGTTCTGATGTCAGAGAACTTTCTGTATCCTCTTTCTTAACTCGTTCCTCAACCTTTTCTTCTTTTGTATCTGAAACGGCAGATAAATTATCTGTTTCAGTATCAGAAAAATCATTTGTCGGATTATTTACAATATAATTGTCATAATCAAAGTGCCAAAAGTAATATTCATAATTTGCAAAATCTTTTTTGAGAGCTTTTGCTATTTTTAAACTCACCTTACAGCTTGTATTGTTCAGCAGAAATTCAAAAAGCCTTGTTTGTTCATTCTCGCTTAAATACGAAAGCTCGACTGCGGCAAGCACCGGGATCTTCTCGTTATCCGTCATATCAAGCAACGGCTTGATTAAGTTATTAAGTCTTATATACCTGTAAATTTTCTTTTCGTCAGTATCGGTTTCCATTGACATCTGCTGACGGGTATAACCAAGTTTCTGCAATTCCTTGTAGCCGTAAGCAAGCTCAGAAGGAAGATAGTCATTATTTCTTGCAAGGTTAGTAGTGAGCTGAACCTTTTTATATGCAACCTTATCGGTTGCTAAATCGTTGCGAATGATACATTTTACAAACGGCAAGCCCGCTTCTTTGACAGCTAAATATCTGTGTCTGCCGTCAACTATTTGATACTTATTATCAGTGAGAGGAATAACAATGCAAGGTGAAATTTGACCATCAGTCTTAATGCACTTTGCAAGAAAACTTATAGTATCATTATGTATTTTAAACTGTTGTTCATTGTCTATAGAGAGCTTGTCAGTTTCAATTTCTACAACAGTATTATCGTTGAGAATAGCTGTCGGATTACCTGAACCTGTAACATTGAAATTCAGACTACCTGTTTGGATTGACATTTTTTTCATTGCTTAGCCCTCCATTCTCTCAACGATTTCATTGACAACTGACATATATTCCTGACCTAATGTATTCGTTTTAGCATTCGATTTAACGCTACTATGATGATAGCCAACAGCGTTTTTGGCAGCTGTCTTATAAGAAATAGTTGTATTAAACACTAAATCTTCATAAGACGCTTTGAGTGCATCATATACTTCTTTGCTGTGGGTTGTGCCTTTCTGATACATTGTACCTAAGATACCAAGTATATACTTTGATACATCGGTATCATTTTTTATGTTGACGAGTTGCTGAAGAATGTCATTGACCTTGTTGTATGACATTATGTCGCACTGCACCGGGATAAGCAGCTTGTCTGCTGCTGCAATAGCGTTAGTTACAAGTAGGTCAGTTGCAGGAGAACAATCAATGAGTATGTAATCATATTCACTAAAGCTATCTGCAGATAACAGCTTTTTTAAAATATTTGTGCAATCGTTTTTGCCGGCGAGGTAGGAAGGAATACCGTCAAGGCTTGCACTCAATGCAGGTATATAATCAAAACCCTCAGAAGAAAAATGTCTGATACAAGCGTTGTAATCAATATACATTCCGCTGACTGAAAACATTATCATCTCTGCGATAGTAGGTTTGCCGTCAAACTCATAGTTGAGCCAAAACGATAGATTGGCTTGCTGGTCGAGGTCGATGAGCAATACCCTTTTGCCCTCTTTTGAAAGTCCTGCTGCTAAGTTAAGTGCAGTTGTTGTCTTGCCTACTCCACCTTTTTTGTTTACGATTGCGATTGTCTTTTTCATAAGTCTTACTCCTTTTCTGGACAAATTGTCCACTTTTTATAAAATAAAAAAGCCGACTACAATGTAATCGACTTTTGTTTACTAATTAAATATTTTCTATGTCTAAATCTGACTGAATATAATTGTCAAATTTGCTTATATTTAGTTCTCTAAATTGTTGGTCAAGATGTGTATATATTTTAAGAGTTATTTCTATGTTGCTATGCCCCAACAGCTCCGACGCTGTAAGCACATCAACACCTGATATATAAAGAAGCGTTGCATATGTATGCCTAAGCTGATGAGCGTTAAATGTATTTATAATTCTTGGAATACCTGTTGGAGTATGCTTGTTTTCAGGTTTTATTCCTGCATCGGCACATTTTTTGCAATAGGCTGTGTAGTTTATTTCGTTCTGATAGGATTTCCATAAGCTTCTCCATTGAGTTGGAGATTGGAGTTCTCCAGCTCTATTTGGCATCACAAGGTATGAATTTGATATATCCTTTTGTTTTTTTAACCAAGCTCCTAAATTAATAGGAATTGAAACATAACGGCACTTGCCATTTTTTGTACCTTCTGTTACAATATACTTATTACTCGAAATTCTTTGTGTTCTTTTATTGACAGAGAGCTTATAGTTGACTAAATCAATATCTCCCCATTCAAGAGCAAGCACTTCACCGGTTCGCAATCCCATAAACATCATTATTACAGCTGCAATTTTGGCTCGGTGTTCTGTATCAATTACGAGTTGCTGCTGTTCGGGAGTGATTGCACCAACTATTTTTGTCGGTGCATTTTTTGGAATGACTTTCTTTTTGTTTCTTGCTGGATTTTTGTAGATTAGCTCGTTTTCGATAGCGTAATCAAAAATTCGAGTAGCACAGTCAACTATATTTTTCAAGACTTTTTTGGAAGTCGGTTTTTTGGTGTTCGGGTTTTCTATATACAGCCGTCTTATTATTTCGTCAATATGAGCAGGCTTTACATCAGTCACTTTACATTCACCTATTCCATTATTAAGGTGATTGATGTAAGACTGTAAATTCTGCTGATAGGTATAAGTTTTACCCAAAGACGACACAGACAGCCATCGTTGTGATAGCTCTTTAAATGTAATTGATTTTTCCATTGTTTACCACTCTTTCATTTATTATACTAATATATTATAGATTTAAAGCAATGGAAAATAAAGAGGGAAATATGGAAACTATAAACTATATATCTCACACTCATAACCCGAAGGTCGTCGGTTCAAATCCGGCTCCCGCAACCAAACAAGACGGTTTTTCGAAACCGTCTTTTCTTTTTCCAATTTTTTCGAAAATGCCTGAAAACGGCTTATCTATGCGGTTTATAAACGGCAACAAAATCGAGTTGGGAAAAGTTGAGTCAGAATAAATACAGTTAAATCGCAGTCAAAATCGCAGTCAAATCGCATTCACAAATAAAACCTGAGCCGCCGAAATCGTTTCCGACAAATATTTTTCGGAGGTTAAAGTTATGACAAACACAAAAATCACTTACACACAGCAGGGCGACTTTCTTCTTCCCGATTTAAAATTGCTCGAACAGCCAAAGGTGGAAATCGGCATATTTGGGAAACGGCATCTTCGCTATTTGGAGCGTAACCGTAAAATCCTCTACACAAATATGCTTACTAAAGGTAAGCTGACCGCTTATCTCGCCGATATCGACGAGCAGGCGGAGAATATGTTTGATCAGCTGGTAAGGCAGCTCGCAGAGCGTGAGGGCGTGACGGAACAGCTCAAGGCGAACAATCAAATGCTGTGGGTTAAGAAGATGAATTCTATCCGCAACCGAGCAGAGGAAATCGTTAATCACGAGCTCATTTACAGCTAAAAGCAGATCGTGAGGTAAAAGGCGTTTCGGTAAAGATAGTTGAAGCGTGGAAAGCAGGAACCAATAAACCGATCGGAGCGGCAAGGCGTTTTCTCAGTGTACTGAAAGCCGACCCAAAGCTGCTCGTAAAAAGCAATATTATCAGCGCATAAGATGAATCAAATGCCCCTTGATAGGCAAATCGCTTATCAAGGGGCGTTTAACTTTAGATTCACAAGACATCCGTGTACCAAAAACGCACCATCTTGCAGTGTATTATTATTGCAGAATGAATTTCAATATGATATGATAGAGATAAGAGGTGGTATGATGTTCGCCAAATCTCCGAAAAAACTGATAATAATGAATATTTTGGATATCCTCAAACGATACACAGACGAAAATCACCGGCTAAGCCAGAAAGAGATTCAGGATATTCTTGAGCGTGAATATGATATGACGGTTGAGCGCAAGGCGGTCAACCGCAATCTGATGAACCTGATCGAGTTCGGCTATAACATCAACTATAGCGAGAGCGTGCGCATATTCAAAGACAATGACGGCAAAGAACAGGAGAATGTAATCCTTTCCGACTTTTATCTGGAACATGAATTTACCGACAGTGAGCTACGACTGCTGATTGACAGCGTTCTGTTCTCGAATCATATCCCCTATAAGCAGGATAAGGAGCTGGTCGATAAGTTAGCTTCTCTGTCCAATATCTATTTCAAAAAACGAGTGAACCATATCGCCCGTATGCCGGAGGATAAGACGGATAACAAGCAGCTTTTCCACAATGTTGAGCTGTTAGACGAGGCGATCGACAAAAGACGCAAAGTGTGCTTTCACTATCTTGAATATCACACTGACAAAAAGCTGCATAAGCGGCGAAATAAAAACGGCAAGGTTAGGGAATACATCATCAATCCTTATCAGTTAGTTGCCAAAGAGGGCAAGTATTATCTGATTTGCAACTATGATAAGTATGACGATATCAGCAACTATCGCATCGACCGCATAACGGATTTGGAGATCCTTGACGAAAACATCAAACCCTTTGATCAGCTCAAGGGCAGCGACGGCAGAAAGCTCGATCTTGAGGAGTATATGGATAAGCACGTCTATATGTTTTCGGGCGAGAATGTGAGGGCAGTGTTCAGAGCTGACAAGAGCCTGATCAGCGACATTATAGATATGTTCGGCAAGGAAGTCAGATTCAGTGAAGAAACCGATGACGAAATAACTGTGACAGTAAACGTCAACGAGCTTGCTATGGAGCAATTCGCAAAGGCATTTACACCGTGGATTGAGGTTATCAAGCCAGTTGCTTTGCGGGAGAGAATGATCAAAAACCTAAATAAAAGTTTGGGAAAATATATGTCAAACATAGTTTTATAACAGGTGAGATACAATGACAGATATGGATTATTCAAAAACGAGGATATTTGAGAGGCATACGAATTTGGAGACAACAAATAAAAAGAATGCTGAATTAAAAGAGATGTATCAAACCTTTTATAACGAGATGTATCAAGCCTTTAATATAAAGAAGAAGGTTAAGTTTGAGACGGAAAAATACAACGGCATCCAACTTCTCACTTGCTTTGATTCTTACCTTAATGCAGATAATAAAATTATGATTTACGGTCAGGAGGCAAATACAGACGAGGGCTGTGTTTTTGACTTTTCACCGCAGTATCAGAAAGACGGTTATTATAAATATGAATATTAAATGACAGAATTTCGTCAAGCAAAATATACGATTTAGTTGATGAACCAAATCATCATAGTTTCAAAATTGGCTTTACAGCTTATAATTATTTTTATGTTGTATTTCAGTACAATCTTGATATTATTGGTTGTTATATTGAAGTTGGAAATAACATATGTGTTCCGTTGATAACTGATAAGAATTGCTATTCGGATACAGTTATTGAAGATTATATTTCAAAAATAAAAGATGAACTGGAACTCAGAATACCGGATAAATATTTGAAAGCTAAAGGTTGGCTGTAATATTAGGACGATTACCATTATCTGATAAAATCATCAAGTGATTTTGATGTTCAGCTTAGAACACGGAATACTCCTAAAGATGGTGACAACAGTACCTGCAACTTGCATGACGTTGTTGATAGTATGAGTTCTTTATCAAAAATAGCTCTCACATTTGGACAAATAGGCGGAGGAGTTCAATTTGAGTTACCTAATAATGTAAGTTGCCTTATAAAAAATGGATTTTTAAAGGAGATTTTTTGGTAAATGGATAGAAAAGAATTTATAAAAAAAGTCAGAAAGCTTCGAGTTCCAAATTTTTTATTTAATTTAGATGGCGTTGGCCGTGATGATGAAAGATTTTGCCTTGTTAAGGTAGGAGAAAAATGGAATGTTTATTATTCAGAAAGAGGCTGTAAAACTACAAATGAATTTTTTGACACTGAAAGCGATGCATTGAATTATATAATAAAAAGATTTTCTGAATAAAAATGTGATATTAATAATACGGTTATAACAAGACTGACTGTTAATAATTAAGGAGAATAAAATGAATTACGAAGATCTAATAAAAAATGCTATAAGTAAAAACGAAGTGGTGCAGTTATTGTGCGGAAGTGGCGGATATGAGATTCAAAGCTCAGAGTTCGTTCAAGATGTATTTCCTACAAATATAATGTCAGTCCTTGTTAATTGCTTTTATAAACAAAAAGATAACATATTTAATATATGTGAGATATTTTCTAATGCACTTGAGTGTATGATTCAGAATGATCCCAAAGAAATATATATAGCAACACTATATTTTGATACATGTGTATTTAAAGAGGAAACGCATAGTGCTTCTTTTTGTATAAATAAAGAAAAATTTGCCAAAAAGTTAAAAGTGGCAATAAATACATATACAAAGGAATTGAATTCTCCTATAACTTTTGACAATGGAATGACGAAAAAATTCCCAATGAAAAATATAGAGAATTTTAATAAAAATTATATCTCAAAATATAATTTTAGTATTTTATAGTTTAAGATTGAAACTTAAATATGAATACAGTATAAATAATAAAAAATCACAGATATAAAACAGTCTTGTAGAATAATTTTCGCATAGGTGAGTGTTATGGAAAATTTAGAAGTAAGATTTTTAAAAAAAGATTTAATAGGATTTGGGTTGATATATTTTGTATTTACAATACTATGTGTTGTAATGTTCGTAATTGGTTATAATTTTGCATTAAGCTTGATTTTTGCCATCTTTTTATTTATTACGAGCATAATGGTAATCCTATCCACTTGTTTGTTTAGGATTAGAGTTATAGGAGATAACTTTAAAGTCAGAACGAAATTTGGACAAAAATATGAATTTAGTATTTCTGATATTCAAAAAATAAAATATATCAAACATAATAATATAAAGCGTGGTCCGCAGTACGCTTTGGTTATAACTGCTGGAAATAAAGAACTGGAACTGAACAAGCAAATGGAAGGTTTTGATATTATGGTAGAATACCTTTTGAAAAAATATGCTGATGGGAAAATAGATAATAAAGTAATGTCGAAATATTGTAAAAATTCATTAAGCAAGATAAATATTTGATAGAAGAAAGCAAAATAACTTATAAAAATAGCAAATAATTTCATAAAAGAATAAAAATTAGACATTATCTTGTTAAGATTATTTTTGTAGGAGGTTTCAAGTGGCGACAATAACACTATACAAAGAAAAAGTCAATGGTGTTGGTGGACTGATAGATAATTTGATAAAATCATCAAGTAATTTGGATGTTCAGCTTGGAACACTGAAAAATACTTTCAAGGTGTTGATAGCAGTACTTGCAATTTGCAGGATACTGTTGATAGTATCAGTTCCTCATCAAAAAGTGAAAAATCCAAAATCGAAGATTTAAAAAAGTTAAATAATAAGCTTAGCGAATTCATTGAGACTGCATCAAGAAAAGATTCAGCGGCAGAAGAGGAAATAAAGAAATCAAAAGAAGATTTTTACACAAAGTATTCCTATCTGAAACCTGAATGCGAAAAAAGTGTTATTGAACACATTTGTGATGGTGTACAGTCGGCAATTGAGTGGTGTAAAGAGCATTGGAAATTTATTGCTACAGTAGCCCTTGTGGCAATTGCAGTTGTTTTGCTTTGTACAGGCGTCGGTTCAGGTTTAGGTGCTGCAATTATCGCCGGAGCCTGTTGGGGTGCTATTTTAGGAGCAGTGATTGGAGGTGTCTCAGGAGGGATAAACAGTGCTATTCAAGGCGGATCATTTTTTGATGGGTTTGAAAGTGGAGCTTTTGATGGTGCTGTAGGTGGTGCAATTGGCGGAGCAATTACAGGCGGACTTACATTTGTAGTAGGACCGGCATTGTCTATGGTTGGAAGTATTGGCAGAGGAGCCGGAATAGGTGCT
>OHEM01000147.1_pt1 | contig 36132 bp, 37 predicted proteins | sample 1567281 | NCBI WGS metagenome assembly OHEM01 (sample SAMEA3879537, study PRJEB24766) | human gut metagenome | biome: human-associated habitat; feature: feces | place: USA | collected 1985/1987
GAACCTCCCTGAAGGGTTTTTTGACAGTCTGAGGCGTGCCCGGATGGGCCGCCTTTCTTTTTTTCCAGATGAGCGCCTCGGAGCGGGAGACTCTTTTGCTACGAAAAAAGTTTTCCGCCCCTATTGACATGCACCCATCTTCGTGTTATTCTTCCAGTCGGAAACCCGATTAAAAGAGTAGGGATTCCGAAAGGAGCGCGGAATGAAGCTATCCACCCGGGGGAAATATGGCCTGTACGCCATGTACTACCTGGCCGCCCATGCGGGCGAGGGGCCGCTCCCGTTGCAAAGCATCTCCACGATGGGCGGCGTGCCCAAGCAATATTTGGAGCAACTTCTGGGCAACCTTCGCCGTGCGGGGCTTGTAAGCACCGTGCGCGGGGCCCAGGGGGGCTACCAGATCGCAGCTGCGCCGGAAAACGTAACCCTGCGCGATATCATCGACGCGGTGGAGGGTCCCATCGAGCTCAGCGAGTGCGCCTCGGCCGACAACACATGCCGGAAATCCGGCACCTGCCCGGTACGTTGGGTCTGGCAGCATGTGACCGACAGCATCAACTCGGAGCTGGAAAAGATCAAACTCAGCGATATGCTTACCCAGGCATGCGAAAGCGAGGAAGAACAGCCATGACCGATCACATCATCTATATGGACAATGCGGCGACCACAGCCACCCGTCCCGAAGTGCTGGAAGCCATGCTCCCCTATTTCACCGAGCATTATGGCAATCCCAGCTCCATCCACAGCGTGGGCCGCGACGCGCGGCGCGCGGTGGAGAAGGCCCGTGCCCAGGTAGCGGCGGCGCTGGGCGCGCAGCCCCGTGAGATCTATTTCACCGCCGGCGGCAGCGAGAGCGACAACTGGGCCATCCGTTGCGCCTCCAGGGCGCTGGCCGCAAAGGGCAAGCACATCATCACCAGCCAGATCGAGCATCATGCCGTCCTGCATACCTGCCAGTACATGGAAAAGCAGGGCTATGAGGTCACCTATCTACCGGTGGATGAAAACGGTCTGGTGAGCGTGGAGGACGTGAAAAATGCCATCCGCCCGGATACGGTCCTCATCTCCATCATGGCCGCCAACAACGAAATCGGCACCATCGAGCCCATCCGCGAGATCAGCAAAGTCGCCCATGAAGCAGGTGTGCTGTTCCACACCGATGCGGTGCAGGCCGTGGGCGCCGTGCCCATCGACGTGAACGACTGGAACGTGGACATGCTCAGCCTTTCCGGCCACAAGTTCCACGCGCCCAAGGGCATCGGCGCACTCTACATCCGCAAGGGCGTGAAGATCTCCAACCTGATCTTCGGCGGCGCGCAGGAGCGCGGCCTGCGCGCGGGCACGGAAAACCTGCCCGGCATCGTGGGCCTGGGAGCCGCCATCGAACTGGCCGTTGCGGAGCTGCCCGAGTATACCCGCCGCCTCACCGCCCTGCGCGACCGGCTGATCGACGGCATTCTGCAAAATATCCCCGACGTACGCCTCAACGGCCACCGCACGCAGCGCCTGCCCGGCAACGTCAACGTCTCCGTGCGCTACGTGGAGGGCGAGGCCCTGCTCATGCGCCTGGATCTGGCTGGCGTGGAGGCTTCCAGCGGTTCGGCCTGCACCAGCGGCATCCCTCCCATGTGCTGCTGGCCATCGGCCTGCCGCATGAGATCGCCCACGGCAGCCTCCGCCTGTCTCTGGGCAACGACACCACCGAGGCCGACGTGGATTACGTGATTGAAAAGCTGCCCGGAATCGTCAAGGACCTGCGCGAGATGAGCGCCCTGTCCGCCGCAAGCAGCTTCCAGCCCTGACGCCCGGACCAAGACCCGGATTTATACGGCCGCCATTGTTTTTGAAGGAGGAAACACCATGTACAGCGAAAAAGTAATGGAGCATTTTGAGCATCCCCGCAACGTGGGTGAAATTCCCGATGCCTCCGGCACCGGCACGGTGGGCAACGCCAAGTGCGGCGACATCATGAAGATGGATATCAAGGTGGAAAACGACGTCATCACCGACGTGAAGTTCAAGACCTTCGGCTGCTGCGCAGCCATCGCCACCAGCAGCATGGCCACCGAGATGGTCAAGGGCAAGAGCATCGACGAGGCGCTCCAACTGACCAACAAGGCCGTGGCCGAGGCGCTCGACGGGCTGCCCCCGGTGAAGATGCACTGCTCGCTTCTGGCGGAGCAGGCCATCCACGCCGCGGTGGAGGATTATCAGAAAAAGCACCCCAAGGAATAATCAGGGGCGCCGAAAGGACGGCCTATGCCAGAGATTCATGGCAACACCGAGGGAATCCGAAAAACCGTGCTGGACGAGCTGACCACGCTCTATGACGTGCAGCTCGAACCCGGCCAATTCATGCCGCAGGACTTGCTTCAAAGTCTCTGCGGCTATTCTGCGTCCATGAACCGTGAGATTGCGGTGTATATCACGCGCTTTGGGGAGGTCGCCGACGTGCTCATCGGTCGGGCCGACAGCATCGACCTGCCGGATTTGCGCCTGCGCCGCGGCGAGCGGCGGCTGAGCATGGTGCGCTGCGTGCATACGCATCCCCGCGCCACGGGCGAGTTGAGCGACGTGGACGTAAGCGCGCTTTTGAGCATGCGCTTTGACGCCATGTGCGCCGTGGGCGTGAGCGAGGACGGCAGGCCCACGAGCGTACAGTGCGCCTTTCTGGATGCGGAAAGCGAGGGGCATGTGCGCCGCACGGAGCTCATCAGCGCCCGCCGCCTGCCGCAGGAGGAGTGGCTTTCGGAAATCGAGCGCACGGACGCGGCGTACCGTGCCGCCAATCCCGCCACGCGGACGGGACGGGAGCGCGCCGTGCTGGTGGGCATCGAAAGCGAGGAATCGCTGGACGAACTGGAGGAACTGGCCAAAACGGCGGGAGCCGAAACGGTGCTGCGCGTCTTGCAGAAGCGCCCAAAGCCCGATCCGGTTTTCTGCGTGGGAAAGGGCAAGGCGGAGGAGTTGAGCCTGCGCTGCCAGGCTGCGCAGGCCGATGTGGTCATCTTCGACGAGGAGCTCTCCGGCGTGATGCAGAAAAACCTCGAAGAGACCCTGCGCCTGAAGGTAGTGGACCGCACGGCGCTGATTCTGGACATCTTCGCCGCACGCGCCAGTACCCGCGAGGGCAAATTGCAGGTGGAGATGGCCCAGCTTAGGTACCGCAGCCAGCGGCTGCTGGGCCAGGGCCTGGTGCTCAGCCGTCTGGCGGGCGGCATCGGCACGCGCGGTCCGGGCGAGAGCAAGCTGGAAGTCAACCGCCGCCGCATCCGCGAGCGCCTGACCGATCTGGAGCGCGAGCTGGAACAGATTGAGCGCCAGCGCGGCCTGCGCCGCCAGAGCCGGGAAAAGAACGGCGTGCCCATCGTGGCGTTGGTAGGCTACACCAACGCGGGCAAGTCCACGCTCTTCAACCGCCTCACCGGCGCGGACGTGTACGTGGAAAATCAGCTGTTCGCCACGCTGGACAGTGTGAGCCGTCCCATCGAACTGCCCCACGGCGGCAAGGCGCTGCTGGTGGACACGGTGGGCTTTATCCGCAAGCTGCCCCACGAACTGGTCAAGGCTTTCCGCGCAACACTGGAGGAGGCCCGCCTGGCCGACGTGCTGATAATGGTGCTGGACGGCGCCGACGCGCAGATGGAAGGCCGCCGCCGCACCGTGGAGGAGGTGCTCGACAGCCTGGGTGCCACCGAAGCCCCTCGCGTCGAGGCCGTCAACAAGTGCGACCTGATCGCTCCCGATGCGCAGTCCCTTCCCGGCGCGCTCTATATCAGCGCGTCCACGGGGGAGAATGTGGAGAAGCTGCTCCTGCGCGTGGAGAGCGAGCTGGAGGCGGGCGCGCAGGAGGTACGTCTGCTGATTCCCTTCAGCCGATACGCCCTGGTCAGCCGCCTGCACGCCATGGGTGGCGTGCTGGAGCAGCGTCACAGCGACGAAGGCGTGGAGCTGCGCATGCGCATCACACCCCAAAATGTAAAATTTGCCTGCCGGGAAGGGGCAAAGGTGCTGGGCGGCGAAAAGATGTAGTTGCGTAATTGTTACGGAAATGATACAATGAAGTGAAAGGTCGTGATGGGGCTTGCTGCTGGGAAAGGTGCTGTCCATCGTCGCCGCGTCCGCCGCCCTGCTGGACGGAAGTATGAAAGCGGCGTTGCCGGATAAAAATATGGAAGGAACCATGTTCCTCATCAACCGTCAGCATGCGGTGAGCGAGTTTTTTGTGCCCGAAGCCCTGCGCAAGGTGGAGGCCACCGGCATGTCCCAGTCCATGCGCGATGATGCGGCCACGGCGCTGGAGGAGATGTTCGCCGCCGCCAAGGAGGAGGGCGTGACGCTCTCCACCGTATCCGGCTACCGCAGCTATTCCAAGCAGTCCACCATCTATGCGCGCAAGAAGGCCAGCCAGGGCGAGGAGGAGGCGGACCGCGTGTCCGCGCGCCCCGGCACCAGCGAGCACCAGCTTGGCCTGGCGATGGATATTTCCAAAAAGAACAGCTCCCAGCTCAACACCTCCTTTGCCGAAACCGAGGAGGGACAGTGGGTGGCCGCCAACGCGCACCGCTTCGGCTTTATCGTGCGCTATCTCAAGGAATACGAGGACGTGACGGGTTATATGTACGAGCCCTGGCACGTGCGCTATGTGGGCAAGGAGCAGGCCCAGGCCATCTATGAATCCGGCGTTCCCATGGAAACCTACATGACCGGCTACAAGCTGGGCGTGTATGATTTTTTGATCCATCAAGCTACGAATGAATGAGGTGCTCGCATGAACAAGCTGGTGTGCGGTATTCTGACGGTCATCCTGTGCCTGTCTGCTGTCGGGGCGCTCGCGCAGGAAAGCGATCTGCCCGAGGTGCGCTGGACCTATCCCGTATCGCTGACGGAGATCCAGTCCAAGTATGCGATGCTGGTCAACGCCGACAACATGCTGGAGAAGGATTTTGAGCCCGATCCGCTGGTGAAGGTGACCGGGGTGAAGCGGGCCACGTCCGCTGCCGTCTACCTGGAAGAAACGGCGGCCAAGGCGCTTACGGAAATGTTCAATGCCGCCGCTGCTGTGACCGAATACGTATACGTAAACGAGAACGGCAAGGAAAAGACCGCCACCTATGACGAGGAGACCGGCATGGTGCTCTATCTCAAGAGTGGCTATCGCAGCTATGGCACCCAGTCCACCACCTACGCCAACTATCTGGCCCGCAACAACAACGTGGACGACGGCTATGTGGCAAAGCCCGGCACCAGCGAGCACCAGACCGGAATCTGCGCCGATATCCTCAACGGGGATTACGCTGGCCGCCCCACCATGACGCAGGATTTCAAATGGACCCCCGAAGCCCAGTGGATGAAGGAAAACTGCGATACCTTCGGCTTCATCCTGCGTTTCCTGGAGGAAAAGGAGGATGTGACCGGGATCAAGTTTGAGCCGTGGCACTTCCGCTATGTGGGCAAGGAGATCGCCTCCTACATCATGGCCAACGGCATGACGCTGGAGGAGTTCACCGAGGAGGCCCAGGAGGCCGTGGCCGAGTTTGAAAGCCGCGGCGGAGACGTGGAGGAGCAGCTGGCCTACGAATACTCCCGCCTGAACGCGCCGCCCGAAAGCTATGTGCTCGACGAGCTGGGTGAGGACGGCGACGCGGAGGTTTCCCTCGTATTCTGAGGGGACAGCTTTACTTTTTCCGTGCGACAGGGTACAATGGTCCCTGGCGCAAAGGCGCACGAATGGATATGAACGAGGGCTGATATGGGCAAGACGATCGCCATCACCAATCAGAAGGGCGGTGTGGGCAAAACCACGACCGCAATTAACCTGGCAGCCTGTCTGGCCGAAGCGGGCAAGCGCGTGCTGCTGGTAGACCTGGACCCCCAGGGCAACACCACCAGCGGCATCGGCGGCAGCGCAGGCGCCCATTCGGTCTATGAGGCGCTGATGGGACGCACGCCGCTTTCCGCCTGCCTGCAAAGCACCTGCGTCAAGGGCTTGAGCCTGATCCCCGCGGATATCCGTCTGGCGGGCGCGGAGCTGGAGCTGGTGGAGCTGGAGCGGCGCGAATACCGCCTGAAACATCTGCTCAAGACCATCGAGGGGGACTTTGACTTCCTCTTTGTGGACTGCCCGCCCTCGCTTGGGCTCCTGACGGTTAACGCCCTCACGGCCGCCCAGCGCGTGCTCATCCCGATCCAGTGCGAATACTATGCGCTGGAGGGCGTATCCAGCCTGATGAATACCGTCAACCGCGTCAAGCATGCCTTCAATCCCGGGCTGGATATCGAAGGGGTGCTGCTGACCATGCTGGACGCGCGTACCAACCTGGGCATCCAGGTGGTGGATTCGGTCAAGAAGCATTTCAAAAGCCGCGTGTTCGCCACGGCGATCCCGCGCAATGTACGCCTGGGCGAGGCGCCCAGTCACGGCCTGCCCATTCATCTGTACGACCCCCGCAGCCTGGGGGCGGACAGCTACCGCAGGCTGGCACAGGAGTTTTTGCAGCGCAACAGATAGGAGTCGGTGAGGATGAAACGCGGCGGACTCGGCAGAGGCCTGGATGTGCTTTTGCCACAGAGCGGCGAATTGCTGGAAACGGTGGTGCGCGATATCTCCATCGATGAGATCGACCCCAACGCCTCCCAGCCCAGGCGGGATTTTGACAAGGAGGCATTGGAGCAGCTGGCCGACAGCATCCGCGAGGCGGGCGTGCTTTCTCCCATTCTGGTGGTGGAAAACGGCATGCGCTATCGCATTGTCGCGGGTGAGCGCCGCTATCGGGCCGCGCGTCTGGCGGGGCTGGAAACGGTGCCCTGCATTGTGCGCTCCATGACCAACGAGCAGCAGATGGAGGCCGCGCTGATCGAAAACCTGCAGCGTCAGGACCTCAACCCCATTGAGGAGGCCGCCGCAATCCGCAGCCTCATGCAGGAATGCGGCTATACGCAGGAGCAGGCCGCCCGCAAGCTGGGCAAGAGCCGTCCGGCAATCGCCAATGCGCTGCGGCTTTTGAATCTCCCCAAGGCCGTGACCGATCTGGTGGTCACGGGCGACCTGTCCGCCGGCCATGCGCGCGTGCTGGCCGGGCTGGACAGCGAGGCGCGCCAGCTGGAGCTGGCGCACCAGTGCGTGCTGCACGGATACAGCGTGCGAAGGCTCGAGGAGCTGGCCAAGGCCCGTCCGGCCGTGCGTCAGGCAGCCCCGAAACGGGAGGCGGGTCCGGAACTGATGGCTCTGCAAAACGCCATGCGCGAGGCCCTCGGCCTCAAGACCACGCTCTCCGGCACGGAGACGCGGGGCAAGATCACGCTTTCCTATAATAGCGCGCAGGAGCTGGAGCACCTCTATGAGGTGATCGGACGTTTGCTGGGTTAAGCCCGGAAAGGTGGTATCGCCGTATGCGAGTCAACTCCAACAAAAAGATCCACAAAATGAAGCGCGACCCCTACAAGACGCTGCTTCGCACCGCCGGCATTCTGGCGATTGTGGTGGTGGTGGGCGTCGGCGTGTTTTATCTGTGCTCTCTGGCGGTCACGAACGATTACGTTTCCACCCGCAACCGCATTGAAAACGAAAACGCCGAGGCCGAACTGGAGTTCAACGCCATGATGAACGAGCTGCGCGCCGAGCAAAGCGCCGCGCTTGCACCCAACACAGGGGTGGTGTCCTCGGCGGATCTGCCATCCTGGGAAAAAACGCTGAACGATACCCTCTGGCGCATCGAGGATGAAAGCAACGCCGGCCTGGAAAACACCAGCACCATTACGCTGGACCGTGCGTCTCTGATCAATGGCGGGCTTTTGCTGGTCAATCCCTGGCATTCCCTCCCCTCGGATTTTTCCGAGGAGGGTCTGGTGAGCATCGGCACGGCCAGCAACTTCCAGATTCAGGTGCAGGACAACAGCGTACGGGTATTTCAGCCTGCGTACGACGCGCTGAGTGAAGCCCTCACCGCCGCCAAGGATGAGGCAGGACTGGAATACTACATCGTGATGGAGGGTTACCGCTCGGTCGCGCAGCAGGAAGAACTTTTCAATGCGGAAATGGAGAAGCTCTCCTCCCGCTATTCCGGCAACGCCCTCATCGAGGAAACCAAGAAGAACGTCAACTATCCCGGCAACAGCGACTACCACACCGGCATGTCCTTCCGCATGGACGTGTACCAGCGCGATAACGCCGCGCTCAACAATCTGAAGTTCCAGGCCGAATCCGAGCAGGGCGCGTGGCTGACGGAGAACTGCTGGCGGTTTGGCATTATCTTCCGCTTCCCCACGGCCGATTTCCCCAAGGGCTGGGAGGATAAGAGCTACAAGACCGGCGTTTCCGCGCAGTTAAACCTCTACCGCTATGTGGGCAAGGCGCATTCCGCCGCCATGCGCGTGCTGAACCTGTGCCTGGAGGAATACATTGAGTTCCTGATCGCCCATCCGCACATCTGCGTCTATGAGGACGGCGCGCTCAAGTATGAGATCGTGCGCATCAAGATCGCGGACGACGCGCAGAGTGTGCAGCTGCCGGTGCCAAACCCCGCCAGCAGCTACCAGGCCAGCCTGGACAATATGGGCGGCGTGGTCATGGCCTACACATACTGATTTTATCAAAGAATCGGGAGAGAGGCTGACGGCTGCTCTCCCGTTTTTTGTTAGAAGGAGGAACACGTATGATTCCCCGCTGCTTTATGCTGAAAAACGGCTCGACCGCCGTGCTGAGAACCGCCGTGCCGGAGGATGCGGCGCAAATGATTGCTTATCTGCGCGCCTGCGCGGAGGAGACGGACTTCTTGCTGCGTGTGCCGGAGGAATGGGATATCCCCGTGGAAACGGAGAAAGCGCTTCTGCAGGACATGGCGCGGCAGACGGATCAGCTGATGGTGGTGTGCGACGTGAACGGCGAGATCGCCGGTACGTGCCAGGTCGTCTGCATGAATCGGGTCAAGACCCGGCACCGCGCCACGGTGTCCATCGCGCTGCGCAGGGCGTATTGGGGTCAGGGCATTTCCGGCGTCATGTTCGAGGAAATGGAAGCCTTTGCGCGCGAACGGGGCGTGACGCAGCTGGAGCTGGCTTATGCGCAGGGAAACGATCGGGCGCGCCGCCTCTACGACCGGCTGGGCTTTGTGGAAACGGGCCGGGGGCCCGACGCCATCCGCCTGCGGGACGGCACGCTGCTGGACGAGATTTTCATGGTCAAAAAGTTGTAAAGGAAAAGGCGCGGAGCGCGTATCCCCCATCATGGGGAACGCGCTCCGCGCCTTTTGTGTGCCGTCAGACCGTCAAATCTGCAAGGGTGCAGGATATTGCGCGCTGTAAATCCGCCGGGGTCATTTCTACCTGATAGCCAATCTTACCGGCGCTGAAAATGACCGTATCGCACAGCTCGACCGTTTCATCCACCGCGGTGGGAAACGGCTTTTTCATGCCGATGGGGGAACATCCGCCATGTACATAGCCGGTGAGCGGCAAAAGATCCTTGCTCTTGAGCATGGCGATGCTCTTTTCACCCACGGCCGCGGCGGCCTTCTTGAGCGACAACTCCTCCGCCACGGGAATCACGAATACGTAATATCGCAGCGAGGCACCCTGCGTCACCAGCGTTTTGAATACATGCGACGGGTCCTCGCCCATCAGTCGCGCGGCCTCCACGCCGCTTGGAACAGACCCATCCGCGGGATAGGAACGCGGTGTATAGGAAATGCCCATTCCATCCAGCAGACGCATTACATTGGTTTTGTCCACAGAAAGGCTCCTTCTTTGGTGAACGGTCAGGTGTCAGTCCAACGTGCTGGTAGGCGCACCACACCTCAGGCACGGACTCAGCTCGCCCAGATGCTCGCTCAGTTCGCTGTAGGGGAAGGTACCGGTCAGCGGCTGATATTCCTCCCCAACGCTGGGGCAGTACGGGTCCAGATGGTAGTAGCTGCCGTTATTGACGTTATAGTACAGAAGCGTGTCGCCTGCTGGCGCGGGGGTTACGGTGGTACGCGGGGTGGGGGTTGCATCCGCCACACTCAGGTTGTTGACCACGTTTTCCTCAGAGCTTTGCAGCTCGTCGTTGGTGGCGAGGGAATTCGGGTCCACATACCACTCGTCGCCCTCCTTGGTCATGATGACCATGAAGCGGTAGATGGAGGGGTCCTTGCCGTTGTTCTTGTTGATGGTGGCGGTCATGGTCACGGTACGGCTGTTGTCCTGATCCGTGCCGGAGATTTCCTCAATGGTGTATTCCTCCGGCGTGCGGTTGGCCAGCAGCATGAACAGCGCCGTGGAGGGATTTTCCTGCGCGCTGGCCCAGCTGGGCTGCACGAGACTGACCATTTCCTGAGGATTGTTGTTCTGCCATAGCGCCATGAAGGTTTCCAGGCGCCGCTCAGCCTCCGACGGGCCGGAGGGCGTAGGCGAAGGCGTGGGCGCCGGCGTTTCGGTGGCTGCGACCGCGGCGGCGCCGGCATCCGGCGCGGCGCTGGTTTGGATGGAAGCCGGCTGATTGCCCGGCGCTCCGGTGCGCAGCACGTCGCGCCCGCCCTGCATCATCATGGCGACAGTGACGATACAGAGCGCCACGTATACCATGCTCACGATCAGCCTCGTGACGGAGGAAAACATCTGCCGGTACCACATGCCGCCCAGTCCCAGCACACACAGGCCCAGGAACACATAGCGAATCACATCCAGCGAAGAGGGCACAAACAGGCAGGGGATAAACACCAGCGGCAAAAGCCCGAAGAGGAATACGGACCACAGCCGGTCGGCGTTGAAGGGGGCGCGCTCACGCGCGGGCTGGGGCGGCGGAGTACGCAGGTTGAACATGGGCTGCTGCGCAGCGGCTCCCGCGGCCTGAGGCTGCATGGGAGCAAAGGGAGGCGGCTGCATGCCGGCAAAGGGCGCGGCCTGCGGGGGTGTCATTCCCCCCTGAGCGGCGTAACCGGGCATGGCCTGCGTCGCCGCTCCGGGCGCGCCGGACTGCATGGGAGAAAAGGCGTACATAGCGGGCTGCACCGTGGGCCGAATGGGTTGGGATTGCCCCGGCCGCACGGCCTGAGCGGAGGCGGCAGGAGGCTGGGAGGCCATCGGCGAAGGGGGCACAAAGCCCTGACTGCGCGGCGAGAAAGCCGCGGAAGAGGAGCCGAATGCGGTGTTGCCCAGCGGTGGCACGGATGCGGTGGAGCCCGGTGCAAAGCCCTGAAAAGGCGGCTGACCCGCCATGGGCTGAATGAAGCTGGGCGACGCGAAGGGAACCTGCGCCGTGCCCTGCATGGGGGCGGAGAAATAGGGCGGCATGCCTGAAAACCCACCCTGAGGGGGGACGGACTGCGCGAAGGCCTGCTGCGTCTGCGGCGAAGCGGGCGGCATGGTGGGGGCGGGCTGCGGAACCTGGGAAAAATCAGGCGTCTCCGGAGCCTGCCGCACAGGGGCTTTTTTCATAAAACCGCGCTTCTGCATCCCATAGGTCGGGGTGGAAGCGTACTTCGTGCGGTTGGCGTTCATGCTACATCTCCTTAGCGTGGCCATGGGTACGGGTCCAAAAAAGGCGGCGCGCGTGCGCACGCAGATTCCTTTCTATTATAGCACATATTGCGCCTTTGTAAACACGGCGCATCGTTTTACAAAAGAAAAGTAACACTTTTTGGAAAAATCCTGGCGGCGCCAAGCGGAAAGCGGAGCGCACAGGCCAAAAACAGGAGGGGACGCCACTTGTCCCCGGCGATAAAAACGTAACAATTCCGGCGCCTGAAATCCTTTTGGCGAATCAGTTGCGAAAACAGCGACAATCATGTATAATTATCCTGATCTGTTGCGCATTTGCGAATGGGTCAGCATTGTGGGCGGCTTGCCGCCGCGCAAGGAGGCGCAGGACAAACATGGAGTGCAAGATCAAAAATGACATAGGCACGATCTACATCACCGAGGACGTGATGCTCAAGGTGGTCGGCTATGCCGCACTGGAGTGCTACGGCATCGTGGCCATGTCCAGCAAGCGGGCCAAGGATGGCCTGGTGGAATGGCTGGGCCGCGAAAATCTGTCCAAGGGTGTTCAGCTCAAGCTGGTGGATGACATGCTGGATGTGGATCTGTTCATCATCGTGGAATACGGCATTTCCATCGCCGAGGTTTGCAAGACCATCGTGGAAACGGTGCGCTACAAGCTCGAAAGCATGACGGGCGTAAAGGTGCGCCGGGTCAACATATCCGTTGAGGGCGTTCGCGTCTGATTATTAGCGTGTCAGGAGGAAAAACCTTTGATACAGACCAAGACGATTGACGGCGTGCTGCTGCGCGATATGGTGGTGACCGGCGCGGCCCTGCTGGAAAAAAACCGCGAAGCGGTAGATGCCCTGAACGTTTTTCCCGTGCCGGACGGCGATACGGGCACCAATATGAGCCTGACCATGGCCTCCGCTACCAAGGAGGTCAATCAGAAGGAATACCTTAGCGCGGGTGAGGCGGCCGCCGCACTGGCCAAGGGCGCGCTGCGCGGCGCGCGGGGCAACAGCGGCGTAATCACCTCGCAGCTGTACCGCGGTTTTGCGCGCGCCCTGGAGGGCGTGGAGCGCATCACACCCACGCAGTTTGCCCAGGCGCTCAAGCGCGGCGCGGAGACGGCCTACAAGGCGGTCATGAAGCCCAAGGAAGGCACCATTCTCACTGTGGCCCGCGTCATCGCCGAGGAAGCGGTCAAGCAGGCCGAGCGCGCCCCGGAGGATTATGACGCGCTGTTTGCCAACATCCTTTCCACTGGCGACACCATCCTCAAAAAGACGCAGCAGATGCTGCCCGCGCTGACCCAGGCCGGCGTGGTGGATGCCGGCGGGCGCGGACTTCTGCTCATCTACATGGGCTATGCCGCCTGCCTGCGGGGCGAGGAAGTACCCACCGAAAAGCTGGAGCTGTCCGGAGACGGGACCGCCTCCTTTGAAGATGACCACGACGCGATCGGCGAAATCAAGTTTGCCTATTGCACGGAGTTCCTGATCCAGAATCTGTATCCCGATATTCTGGAGGAGGACATCGATTCCTTCCGCCGCCGCCTCAACCGCATTGGCGACTGCGTGCTGGTGGTGGGCGATCTGAGCCTGGTCAAGGTGCATGTGCATACCAACGAGCCGGGCAAGGCCCTCGAATACGGCCTGAGCCTGGGCGAGCTGGTCAACCTGAAGATCGAAAACATGGTTCAGCAGCGCCGTGACAAGCAGGCGGCGGCCCAGCAGAAGGCCGAGGAGGAAGCTCCCGAGAAGGAATACGGCATGGTGGCCGTTTCGTTGGGCGATGGTTTCAACCGGATCTTTAGCGAACTGATGGTGGATCATGTGGTTGAGGGCGGTCAGACCATGAATCCCAGCATCGAGGATCTATCCGAGGCCATTGAAAAAACGCACGCCAAAACGGTTTTCGTGCTGCCCAACAATGGAAACGTCATCCTGGCGGCCCAGCAGGCGGCTGAGCTGTGCGAGGATAAGCGCGTGCTGGTGGTGCCCACCAAGAATGTGGCCATGGGCATCGCGGCTGCCGTGGCATTCCAACCCGAACAGACCCCCGAGGAAAACGCCGCTCATATGAACGAGGCCGCTCAGCGTGTACGGACCGGCTCCGTGACCTACGCCGTGCGCGACAGCGAGCTGGATAACCTGCATATCCACGAGGGTGACATTATCGGCCTCTACAACGGCCAGATCCACACCGTGGGCAGCAACGTGCACGATGTGACGCGCGACCTGATGCGTGAGATCGTCACCGAGGACGATGAGCTCATCACCGTCTATTACGGCAAGGACACCGCCGAGGCCGACGCGAAGGCGTTGACCGATGAGCTGGCCCAGATGTACGGCGACTGCGACGTCGAAATGCAGCCGGGCGGACAGCCGCTTTACTACTATCTGGTATCTGTGGAGTGAACATGCAGCTGACCGATCTCAAGGGCATCGGAAAAACCAGACTGGAAGCCTTACACGCAGCGGGCATCTGCTCGTTGCGTGATCTTTTATACACCTTTCCCGTGCGTTACCGGGACCTGAGCAGCCCCACCACCGTCAGGCAGGCGCAGCCGGGTGAGTCCGTCTGCCTGCTGCTCAGCCGCCGTGGCGAGGCGAAGCTGTCTCGTCATGGCAAGCTCAGCCGCGTGACCTGCACCTTTGCCGATGAAACGGGTCAGATTTCCGCCTGCTGGTTCAACCAGCCCTGGATGCGCGAGCATCTTAACGCCGGCACGCGCTTCATGCTGTATGGCCGGATGGAGGCTTGCGGCGCGGGCAAGCGGATGACGAATCCTTCCCTGGAAAAGGAGCTCGGCGTGGTGCCCGTCTACCGGGCGATACCGGGCGTGCCGCAGCGGTTGCATCAGGCGGCCGTGCGCCAGGCGTTGGAAGCCGCGGAGCAGGGATGCCCCGAAACGCTGCCTGAACGCCTGCTTGAGCGCTTTGGCCTGTGGCCTTGCGCCCGCGCCCTGCGCGCCGCTCATGAGCCGGCCTCCCTGCAGGAGGCCGCACAGGCGCAGCGGCGTTTTGCCTTTGAGGACATGCTCCTGTATCAGGCCGCGGTGCGATTGATGCGCGACGGACGCGGCCCAGGCCCCTGCCTGGCGACGCCTGCGGGCGCGGCGGAGGCTTTCTGGGAGGCCATGCCTTTTGCGCCCACCGGCGCGCAGCGGCGCACGCTTGGGGAAATCGCCCGTGATCTGGCCACCCCGCATGCCATGGCGCGCATGGTGCAGGGCGACGTGGGGAGCGGCAAGACCGCCGTGGCCATGGGCGCGATGCTGCTGTGCGCGGAGGCGGGATGGCAGGCGGCGCTCATGGCGCCCACTGAGCTGCTGGCCCGTCAGCATTATGAAGGCATGCGGCCTTTCTTTGAGGCGCAGGGCTATTCCTGCGGCCTGCTGGTGGGCGGTATGCCCGCGGCGCGGCGTCGGGAGGCGCTGGAAAGCATCGCATCAGGCGCATGGCGCGTGGTGGTGGGCACGCATGCGCTCATCAGCCGCGATGTGGTCTATCACCGCCTGGGCCTGTGCGTGACCGACGAGCAGCACCGATTCGGCGTGGCCCAGCGCACCGCTCTGCTCAACAAGGGCGGGGATGGCACGCACGCCCCGCATCTGCTGGTGATGAGCGCCACGCCCATTCCACGTTCCCTGGCGCTGGTGCTCTACGGCGATCTGGACCTGTCCGTCATTGACGAGATGCCCCCCGGTCGCCTGCCGGTGAATACGCGTATCGTGAGCGAGAGCAAGCGCGAGGCCATGTATGGCTTTCTGCGTGACCAGCTCGCCGCCGGGCGGCAGGCCTATATCGTCTGCCCGCTGGTGGAAGAGGATGACGAGGGGGACGGGGAGGACGGCCTCAAGGCCGTCAAGGCGCACGCTCAGGAACTGGCCTGCGGGCCGCTCAGGGACTTCCGCGTGGGACTGACCTATGGCGGCCAGCCCTCGCGTGAAAAGACGGCCGCTCTGGCGGATTTTGCCGCCGGCCGCACCCAGGTGCTGGTGGCCACCACTGTCATTGAGGTGGGGGTCAACGTGCCCAACGCCACGGTAATGATCGTTGAGGATGCAGACCGGTATGGCCTGGCCCAGCTGCACCAGCTGCGGGGCCGTGTGGGTCGGGGAAGCGGGCAGAGCTGGTGCTTTCTCATGGCACGGCCCAACGACCGCCTTCGCGCGCTGGCCGCAACAAACGACGGTTTCGAGGTGGCTCGCGCGGATCTGGAGCAGCGGGGTCCGGGCGAACTGTTGGGCGCGCGCCAGCATGGCGCGGCGGCCTCGCTGGCCGTAGGCAATTCACAGCTGCTCTATGAGGCCGCGCGCTGTGCCGAGGAGCTGTGGACCCTGTCAGAATGGGCCCTGGAGCGCGACGCGGTGGCCGGGCAGGCCCGCCTGCGGCTTCAGCAGCTGGAGGAGCGCGTCTCCATCAGCTGAAGAATCAAGATTGAAAATTGGCCGAAGCGGCGGTACAATAATCAGGAACCAAAGCCGCAAGAGAGGACGCGACCTATGCATATCGTACTTTATGAGCCGGAGATTCCCCAGAATACGGGCAACATCGCACGCACCTGCGCGGCCACGGGCAGCATGCTGCATCTCATCGAGCCCCTGGGCTTTGAGCTGTCGGACCGCTATCTCAAACGGGCCGGTCTGGATTACTGGCATATGATGCAGTACCGCGTATACGCGGATTTTGAGCGCTTTTTGGAGGCATGGCCGGATGCGCGCATGCACTTTCTGACCACGAAGGCCCCGTGCGCCTATACGGAGGCGTCATATGGCCCGGACGACTTTCTGGTTTTTGGCTGCGAAACGCGCGGCCTGCCGGAGTCGCTGCTTTCGCGGGTGTATGACCGCTGCGTACGCATCCCCATGGTGCCGGGCGCGCGCAGCCTGAATTTAAGCAATTCCGTGGCCGTTGTCGTCTACGAGGCGCTCAGGCAGCAGGGCTTTCCCGGCCTGGAAGAGCGGGGCAGCCTGACGGGACGCGAGGATGCCTCCGCCCCGTGGATGGATTACGTATGACCATTCGTTGTCACAGCAGGGAGGGATGCATATGGACAAACGCAAGCGCCGTTTCAGGCGCGGTGAGCATCAGGAAGAAGAATTGCGCCTGGATGATGTGCTGGAGCCCTATGACCAGGATGAACCGGCTGATGATGAACAAAGCGGTCAGACCTTCGCCCCTTATGAGGATGAGGCCGGGCCGCTCTATGAGCAGCAGCCGTCCTACGGAGAGCAGCAGCCGCCCTACGAACCGGCCTATGATGCGCAGGAGCCGCCCTATGAGGAAGATCAGCCGCCCTACGGCGATCCTTACGATGAGGAGTATTCCGGGTATCATGAGGCCATGGACGAGGCGATGAACCAGGCCGGCCGCTTCAAGGTGGCCATGGGTGTGTTCGACACCGTGAGCATTCTGGTGGGAATCGGCGTGATTTTGCTGCTGGTGGCGATGCTGGTATCGCTGGTGAGCTGGCTCAGGTCGGACATCCTGCATTCCGCGCTGCTTTTGCAAAGCGGCCTGCAATAACCGCCCTTGGAGGGAAGGCTGTCATGCGTATTTCATGGGAGCAGCTTAGCCACAATATTGAAAGCTGTCAGGCCTGCGGATTGGCCGCCGGGTGCCGGCGCAAGGTGCCCGGGCAGGGCGATCCGCACGCGCCGCTGATGCTGATCGGGGAAGGTCCCGGCGAGCAGGAGGACCGGCAGGGACGGGCAGCTGCTTACGCGCATGCTTGCCGCCATTTCGCTTCCGCGTGACCGCGTCTACATCTGCAACGTGGTCAAGTGCCGCCCGCCCAACAACCGCCAGCCCACGCCGGAGGAGATGGCTGCATGCCTGCCGCACCTGCGCGGACAGGTGGCGCTGGTGCGGCCGCGGGTGATCCTGCTGCTGGGCGCCACGGCCGTGGCCGCCGTGCTGGGCCCGGACGAGCGCATCACGCGCTGCCGGGGCCGGTGGTTTGAGCGCAAGGGCACGCATATCATCGCGACCTATCACCCCTCGGCGCTTCTGCGCGACCCTTCCAAGAAGCGGGCCACGTGGGAGGACCTGCAAAGCCTGCGGCAGCGGCTCACCGAGCTTTCGCTCTATCCCGACCTTTTGAAGGAGGACAGGCCATGAATGCCATGGACCGGTTTCGCAGGGAATGCACGGCCTTTTTTGAGGCGCTGGAGGCTGGGGCGCAAAAGCCGCTGGTCTTTGGCGATGGTCCGTCGGACGGACCGGTGCTCATGCTGGTAGGGGAGGCGCCCGGCGAACAGGAGGCGCTGGAGGGCAGGCCTTTCGTGGGCAAGGCCGGGCGGAATCTGGCCGGCTTTTTGGAGGCGCTGGGCCTGCGCCGGAGCGAGATTTATATCACCAACGTCGTCAAGGTCCGGCCCACGCGCGTAAGCCCCGCGGGCCGCGTGGTCAACCGACCGCCCAGCCGTGAGGAAAAGGCGCTTTTCACCCCGTGGCTCATGCGCGAGGTCGCGGTGGTGCGCCCGCAGGCGCTGGTCACGCTGGGCAATGTGGCGCTGCAGGCCTTTGTACACGATACCATAGGACAGGCACATGGAACCTGGCGGCGAGCCGTGGTGGCTCCGCCGGAGGCGGCCGCTTTCACGCTCCCTCTGTTTGCGCTGTACCATCCCGCTTCGGTGATCTACAATCCGGCCCTAAAGGAGCGCTATGAGCAGGACCTGGCGGCGCTCGCCGCATCGCTTCGCGTACCCTCAAACGGCCCATGCGACATTTGAGCGTACCATTTGCGGCCTTAAGCACACGCCGCATGACAAATGATCGCCTATGTGGTAGGATAGCGTTGAAGCCGCGGGCCTGCCCGCTGGTCAAACGGGAGGGAAGAATATGTGGGAACTGCTCTTGGCGAATCTGCCCATCGTCGCCTGTTTTCTGCTGGGACTGGGCCTTTTGATCGTGGAGGTGTTCATGCCGGGCTTTGGCCTGCCGGGTATCTCGGGTATCATTCTTGAGGTGGTGACCATCGTGCTTACCTACGTGTGGCACGGCGGCTTAGCTGCGTTGGGGGTGACGCTGATCATCCTGGCGGTGGTGGGCATCGTGATATCGCTGGCGCTGCGATCGGTCAACAAGGGACGCCTGTCGAAATCGCCGATCATCCTCAACGATGAGGAAAGCGCGGCGGAAGGCTATGTGGCCACACGGGATATGGAGGTTTTTCTGGGCAAGGAGGGCGTGACCACCACGGTGCTCCGGCCTGCCGGCATGGCCGAATTTGACGGCGTGAAGCTCAATGTTGTGGCCGACGGCGAATATATTCCCAAGGATGCGCGTGTACGGGTGGACCATGTGGAAGGCGCGCGCGTGGTGGTGCGCAAGCTGCGTACCGCAGAAGAATAATCATTCGCGCCCTGCACGCCCGGAGAGGGGAAGGCGGACAGGCGCGGCTAAGCAATAAGGAGGAATCATCATGAACGCACAATCCCTGCTCATGTCGGCCGCCTATTACATGGAGGATGTGTCCGACCCTGTCAGCACGCTGCTGTGGATCGGCCTGGCCATCCTGGTGGCGCTCATTCTGGTGGTCGTGTTCCTGCGCTTCGTGCCGCTGGGCCTGTGGATTACCTCGCTGGCGGCGGGCGTACACGTCAGCATCAGTTCCCTGGTAGGCATGCGGCTGCGTCGCATCCAGCCCAAGCGCCTGGTCGAGCCGCTCATCAAGGCCCGCAAGGCCGGACTGGACGTTACCCTGTCCAAGCTGGAAACGCATTTGCTGGCCGGCGGCAACGTTGATCGCGTAATCAACGCGCTCATCGCCGCCCAGCGCTCCAATATCGAAATGCCCTTTGAAAAGGCATCCGCCATCGACCTGGCGGGCCGTGATGTGCTGCAGGCCGTGCAGATGAGCGTAACGCCCAAGGTGATTGAAACGCCCGTGGTGGCTGCCATTGCCAAGGACGGCATCGAGCTGCGCGCCAAGGCCCGTGTGACCGTGCGCACCAACATTGAGCGCCTGGTCGGCGGTGCTGGGGAGGAAACCATCATTGCCCGTGTGGGCGAAGGCATCGTCACCACGGTGGGTTCCAGCGAAACGCACAAGCAGGTGCTGGAAAACCCCGATCTGATCAGCCGCACGGTGCTCAACAAGGGCCTGGATGCGGGCACGGCCTATGAAATCCTGTCCATCGATATCGCGGATGTAGATGTGGGCCGCAATGTGGGCGCCCAGCTGCAGATGGACCAGGCCGAAGCCGATCGCCGCATTGCGCAGGCCCGTGCTGAGGAGCGCCGCGCCATGGCCGTGGCGCGCGAACAGGAAATGAAAGCTTCCGTGCAGGAGATGCGCGCCCGCGTGGTCGAGGCCGAGGCCGAGGTGCCCAAGGCCATGGCCGCCGCGCTGCGCGAGGGCAAGCTCGGCGTAATGGACTACTACCAGATGAAAAACGTGGAGGCAGACACCAACATGCGCGACAGCATCGCCAAGGTGAGCGCGCCCCCTGTGAATTCTGAAGGCAAGAAGTAATGCCGGCGCATGACGCGCCTTGGGAGGTGGTTGGATGGACAGCATCCTGGCGCTGATTATCGTGTTCTGGATTGTGTCGGCGTTCAGCAAGGCCCTGAATCCCAAAAAAAGGGCGAAGCAGGCTGAAAAAAACCGGACGGCGAAGCATACAGGCGGTCGGGCGGACAAACCGTCCGCCGCCCCCGCGGAGCATGAGGCCGCTCCCGCAGAGCAGCAGATGGCCCGCCAAACGACCTTCATGATGCCTCCGCTGGAGCCGCGCCCCACGTCTGTGGGAAGCCTGGGAACCTCATCTGACGAAGGAAAGGATATCTGCGATCCCACGCTGGGCCATGACGGCCGCCGGCCGGCCGCCTATGCGGGTAGCCTGGGGGCCGGCTCCACTGAGGGAAAGGATACCTGCGACCCTCTGCTGGGCCATGGCCGCAGACCGACCACGCGCGGGGACGGACGGGAAACGCCGTCCGGAGAACGGCGGGAAAGAAGTGCCAAACGCCGCCCATCTCCGCCGGGCGAGGATGCGTATGCGTTGGATGAAGGCATCATGTCCGAACTGGATGCGCAAACGCTGATTCAGGGCGTGGTGATGAGCGAAATTCTAAAGCGCCCGAACGAACGCAAATGGGGCTGGCGGTAACGCCGCCCCTTTTTTGGAAGAAACGGAGAAGAAAAAATGACCGATCAGGAACAGCTGCGTGTGCTCATCGCCGACGATGACGCGGGCATGCGCACCGTGATGCGCAAAATCATCGCAAAGGTGGAAGGCTTTACGCTGGTGGCCGAGGCCGGGGATGGAAAAACCACGTTGGAGCTGACCGAACAGCTCAAGCCCAACGTGGTGTTTCTGGATGTGGAAATGCCCCAGATGAGCGGCGTGGAATGCGCCCGCGCCATACAGGACATGGACCCCTCCATCGTCATCATTTTCGCTACGGCGCACGATACCTATATGGGCGATGCTTTTGAGGTGTACGCCTTTGACTACCTGGTGAAGCCCTTCAAGGTGGACCGCGTGATTCAAACGCTGGAACGGGCGCGCGACCGCCTGTTGCGGCGCGATGCCCGGCCCGTGGGCGCACCGGTTCCCGCCGTACCGCGCGCGGCAGAAGGAAGGCTGATGCTGCGGCACCGCGAGGGCGTCAGCTTCATCGACCTTCAGGATATCCTGCTGGTGCAGCGCGAGGACCGGGCCACCGTGCTTTACACGGCGGACGGGGGACGCTACGTCACCGGCGATTCTCTGGCCGAGATGGAGGAGCGCCTGCACAGCGACGCGTTTTTCCGCTGCCATAAGTCCTATATCATCAACCTCAATCATATCAAGGACATCACGCCCTATGGGCGCTGGACCTATGTGGTGCGCCTGGAAAACACCAAGCACGACGCACTCATCACCCACGAAAAATACGAGGAGCTGGAGCGGATGTTCCGCTGACTCCCTATAGCGAGTACAGGATGCCGCCCAGCACGCCGGCCCCTGCCATTACCCAGATGGGATCGGGTTTGAAGATGCGAAGCACCGCCAGCGCCAGCGCGAAGATGCCCAGCGCTCTCAGGTCCAACAAGGGAAGGCTGATGACTTCGCTGCCGAAGAGCGCCAGAAGCAATATGCTCAGGCCCGCCGATGCGATCATCGCCACCACGGCGGGGCGAACGCCGCCCAGTACGCCCTGAATCACCGACAGGCTGCGGTAGCGGTAGTAGACCCAGGCCAGGATGAGCGCAATCACGCAGGAGGGCAGCACGCAGCCCGCGGTGGCTACCAGCGCGCCGCTGATACCCGCGATGCGCATGCCCACAAACGTGGCGGAGTTGATGGCAATGGGGCCGGGCGTCATTTGCGAAAGGGTGACGATGTCGGTAAACTCCGTCAGCGTCAGCCACGGATGTACCTCGACCACCTGATGCTGAATCAGCGGCATGGCGGCATAGCCCCCGCCGATGCTGAACAGGCCGATCTGGAAAAAGCTCCACAACAGCTGCCAGTAAATCATGCCGCCGCCCCCTTCTTCGTATCGCTGCGCCACTGGGCCAGACCGATGAGGGCGCAGGCCAGCAGAATCAAAAGGATATGCACATCGAAAAACCAGGAGGCGATAAACGCGCCTGCCAGCGTCACGATGGGTATGGCGCGCTTGCGGCCGATGATCTGCCCGGCCATGGTCAGCACCACGTCGAAGATGACCGCCGCCACGCCCGCCTGCATGCCCTTCATCACCCGGCTGACGATCAGGTTGGAACGGAACGCATCGTAAAACAGGGAGATCACCGAGAGAACCACCAGCGGCGGAATGACCGTGCCCAGCATGGTCACCATTGCCCCCGGTACGCCCGCTACCCGGTATCCCAGCAAAATCGCGGCATTGACCGCAATCGGCCCCGGAGATGACTGGGCGATGGCCGTTAAATCCAGCATCTCCTGTTCTTCCAGCCAACCCAGCCGGTCCACAAACTGCTTGCGCATCAGCGGAATGATGACATATCCTCCGCCGAAGGTAAAGGCGCTGAGCTTGAAGGTGGACAGAAACAAAGTACCGAAGGTGCGCGCGTCACGGCGCATGGACAGCCCCCCTTTTTTCCATTTGAATACACAGTATAGCACGCGCCCCATCGGCTGGCAAGCGCGGGCTTTTTTGTTGTACCGGAAAGAGAAGGGCGCCCCAAAAGAAACGCCGCCGCGATGCGCGGCGCTCCTTTTGGGGACGGAAACGGCGTCAAGGGCCGCACGAAGCGCCGGAAACACAAGGAACAAACACTTTTTCGGGGACGCTGCTTGTTCCGTTCAGATATCCTCCCATAAAAGGAGGCCCGGCTTGTCAAAGGAGCGGCTGCTTGCGGCATTGTACGGGTCAATCAGCTCCGCGGTCTGCGCATTCACGAGGATGGGGCCCCAATAGGAGGAAACCGCATCATACTGCTTTTGGACGGATGCGTCCGGAGTCTCCGCATCTGGATACAATTCGCCCTCCGCCACCCACGTGGGCAGGAGCGTAAAGGCAGAGCCCGTTTCGTTGAGCCATACGGCATATCCCAGCCGCAGGTTGGTAATGCTCCTCAGCCGTCCCGCCCGGATGAGATCGAGATAGGTCTCCTTCACCTCTTCAAAGCTGCATAGCGGCACATCTTCAGCGAGAAGCGCGGCAGGGCTGAGCAGATGGAACTGAAGGCTCTTGTATATCTCGTTCAGCCCGATGCTTTTCAGCCCCTGCGTGATGGCGATGGCGCCGTGATACCGGTACGCCTCCCGGTTGTTCATGCCCGCATACCGCGTGAAGCTTTCCGCTGCGCCGCAGATGACGGGAATCCCCCCGACTGTCTGATCGAAATAAACCATGAGCGTTGCTTCCGATTCGGGCAAGGGATCGCCCGAATAGGTGTCGGTCCTGTAGTCGTACTTCATTTCTCCCTGATAGGCGACGAGCCGGTGGGGCAGAAGCGCGATGTCCTCGCCGGGATAGAGATTTTCCCATGCGCGCAGCAAAAGCGCCTGCGCGTCCGTGACGGTGGTAGGATTGTTGAACGCATAGGCCGTGTCCGGATCAAATTCACCAAACTGCCGGAGAATGGGGTACTGATTGTATCCCTGCAGCACGGCGGGGGCAGGATGCATTTTCTGCGCGGCATTCTTGATCTGGCGGTTGGGCGAGTCGATGCGCAGAATACCCGTGCTCATCCACTGCTCCGTGTCGCCGATGACGACGGACGCCTCGGCGGATCTGCCGTCGGCAAGGGGGACGGGGTCGGCCTCCATAACGGGGAAGCGTTCCACCTCCGGCACCGCCACGTCCAGGTCGATGATGATCTCCCGGCCGCAGGCGTGCAGGGTTTCGCACCAGCTGTCCGGGCAGGTTTCCCTAAGCTGTGAAAGCGTTTGAAAATCCGGACGTTCCGCCCTCGCGGCGGTCAGGCCGCTTACGGCCAGCGCAAGACAGGTACACATGCAAAGCAGACGACTTTTCATACGTTTCCCTCCCGTTTGTCGGTTCCATCAGGTTTGCGGCGACGCTCCCAAGGCGCGCCGGGCGCTCGCTTCGGATGTTGTCTATTCAGACTCCGAAGCGGGCGTTTTGGTTCATGAAGAGCAGCTTTTTTTGCGACGGCCGGACTGCCGCACATCAAAGCATGGCGCGAAGGGCTTTCCGCCGCCCATGCCATAACAGGAAAGCTTCCGGCCGGGGCGGTTTGGTTCAATCCACCGCTTATTTTACCCCCTTTTAACAAAAGCGGCACAGTTGGTTTAACACACCCGCCGTATACTTTCATCCGTACTAAGAACCAAGGAGGAAAATGAAGATGAAAAAGTTTCTGGGAATGCTTCTGAGCCTTATGATGATCGTGGGCGCGACCGCCGCAATGGCCGAGTTTGACTACACGCAGGACATCACCGTGGTCAGCCGTGAGGACGGCAGCGGCACGCGCGGCGCGTTCATCGAGCTGCTGGGTGTAGAGAAAGAGGACGAAAACGGCGAGAAAGTGGACTACACCACCGAGGAAGCCGTCATCACCAACAGTACCAACGTGATGATGACCACCGTCGCCGGCAATGAGGCCGCCATCGGCTACTCCAGCATGGGCTCCCTGAACGAGAGCGTCAAGGCCCTGCAGGTGAACGGCGTTGCCGCCACCGTTGAGAACATCAAGGCCGGCACCTACGAGGTCGCCCGTCCCTTCAACATCGCCACCATGGGCGAGGTCAGCGAAGCGGCGCAGGACTTCATCACCTACATCCTGTCTGCCGAAGGCCAGGCTGTGATTTCCGAGAACGGCTACATTCCGCTGGATGACGCCCCCGCCTATGCCGGCAAGCAGGTTTCCGGCAAGATCGTCGTGGCCGGCTCCTCCTCCGTCACCCCTGTGATGGAAAAGCTCAAAGAAGCCTACGCCGCCCTCAACCCCAACGCTGAGATCGAGATTCAGCAGAGCGACTCCACCACCGGCATGACCAGTGCTATCGACGGCATCTGCGACATCGGCATGGCTTCCCGCGCCCTGAAGGACAGCGAAATCGAGGCTGGCCTGACCGGCACCACCATCGCCATGGACGGCATCGCCATCATCGTCAACCCCGCCAACCCGGTCGAGAGCATGACCGTTGAAGAGATCGAGCAGATTTTCACCGGCGCTGTGACCACCTGGGAAGGCTTCCAGAAGTAAGGCCATGAGCGGCAAGTTTCGTGAAACGGCCATGCGGTGCGTGTTCTGCGCTACCGCATGCGCCTGTATCCTAGCGGTTCTGCTGATCTGCTTCTTCCTGTTCTCCAACGGCATCCCCTTCTTTGGGAAGGTCAGTCTCTGGGAGTTTCTGACCGGGGAGACCTGGAGGCCCAGCAATGAAATCTTCGGAATTCTGCCCATGATTCTGGGCAGCGTGCATGTCACCGGCGGCGCCCTGCTTCTGGGCGCGCCGCTGGGCATACTGACGGCGATCTATCTGGTCAGGTTCTGTCCCCACAAGCTGTACCGGGTGCTCAAGCCTGCGGTGGCGCTGCTGGCCGGCATCCCTTCGGTGGTCTACGGCTTCTTCGGGCTTACGGCCATCGTGCCCTTTGTGAAGGAAACCTTCGGCGGGAACGGAAACAGCATGCTCACCGCGTGCATCCTGCTGGCGATGATGATTCTGCCTACGATCATTTTGCAGGCGGAATCTGCGATTCGCGCAGTACCCGAAAGCTATTTCGAAGGCAGCCTTGCGCTGGGGGCGACGAGGGAGGCCAGCGTGTTCCGCACGGTGGTTCCCGCAGCCAGAAGCGGTATTCTGGCTGCCGTCATCCTGGGCGTTGGCCGCGCCGTAGGCGAAACCATGGCCGTGATGATGGTGGCGGGCAACCAGGCCCGTATGCCCAAGGGTCTTTTGCAGGGCATACGCACCATGACCGTGAACATCGTAATGGAAATGGGCTACGCGACGGACTTGCATCGTGAAGCGCTCATTGCCACCGGCGTGGTGCTGTTTGTGTTCATTCTCATGATCAACGCGCTGTTCTCGGCGCTCAAGAGGAGGCAGGTGCAATGAGGAGCGTACGCGCAATTCTCGCAAACGCGAGGCGCTATCCCGGGTCTTTCGTGCTCCACCTGCTGTGCGCCGTCGCGTCGGTGTTCGTCGCGGCGGCGCTGGTGCTGCTGATTGGCTACATTCTGGCAACCGGCATCCCACACCTCAAGCCCAGTCTGTTTGCGATGGACTACAACAGCGAAAACGTCAGCCTGCTTCCCGCCCTGTTCAATACCGTTATCATGACGCTTCTGTCGCTGGCGCTGGCCGTGCCGCTGGGCGTGGGAGGAGCCATCTACCTGGCCGAATACGCCAACCGCGATTCCAAAATCGTCAAGGCCGTGCGCCTTACGGCGGAAACGTTGGCGGGCATCCCGTCCATCCTGTACGGCCTGTTTGGCATGATGTTTTTCGTGACCTCGCTTCGCTGGAGCTACTCGCTTCTGGCGGGGGGAATGACGCTTGCGGTGATGATTCTGCCCCTCATTTTGCGCACCACGGAGGAAGCGCTCCTTTCCGTCCCGGACAGCTACCGCGAGGGCAGCTTCGGCCTGGGCGCGGGCAGGCTGCGCACGGTTACGCGCATCGTGCTGCCTCCGGCCATGAGCGGCATTCTGGCGGGCGTGATTCTGGCCATCGGCCGCGTGGTGGGCGAAACCGCAGCCCTCATCTATACCGCCGGCACCGTGGCGGACTGGCCCAAGGGCGTGATGAGCTCCGGCCGCACGCTGGCGGTGCACATGTACGTACTCTCCGGCGAGGGCCTGCACGTGCCCGAGGCTTCCGCGACTGCCGTGGTGCTGCTGGTGATTGTGGTCGGCATGAACGCCCTGAGCTCCTACGTGGCCAAGAAACTGACAAGGGGATAGAGCATGGACAAGCTGAAAATCGAAAACCTCGATTTGTATTATGAGAAATTTCATGCGCTCAAGGGCATCAACCTGAGCATTCCGCGCAACCGCATCGCGGCGTTTATCGGGCCGTCCGGCTGCGGCAAGAGCACGCTGCTCAAAACCCTCAACCGCATGAACGACCTGGTGCCCGGCTGCCGCGTGACCGGAAAGGTGCTGCTGGACGGCACCGACGTGCTGGCTCCGGATACCGATGTGAACCTGCTGCGCAAGCGCGTGGGCATGGTGTTTCAAAAGCCCAACCCCTTTCCCATGAGCGTGTACGACAACATCGCTTACGGCCCGCGCACGCATGGCATCCACGGCCGGGCGCGTTTGGACGAATTGGTGGAGCAGTCCCTCAGGCAGGCGGCCATCTGGGACGAACTCAAGGACCGGCTGCAAAAAAGCGCCATGGCGCTTTCCGGCGGCCAGCAGCAAAGGCTGTGTATCGCGCGCGCCCTGGCCGTTCAGCCCGAGGTGCTGCTTATGGACGAGGCGACATCTGCGCTTGACCCCATCTCCACCGGGAAAATCGAAGAGCTGGCGGTGGAGCTCAAGGAGCAGTACACCATTGTGATGGTTACGCACAACATGCAGCAGGCCCTGCGCGTAAGCGACCAGACCTCCTTTTTCCTGCTGGGGGAAATCGTGGAGACGGGCCCCACGGAAAAGCTGTTCTCCAACCCCCGCGAAAAGCGCACCGAGGATTACATCACAGGGAGGTTCGGCTGATATGCGCCGTCAATTTGACGAACAACTGGAGGAACTGGCCCGGGAGATGATCTCCATGGGCGCGATGATCGAAAGCGCCATCGACAAGGCGTGCGACGCGCTGATGCGCCACGACGTGGCGCTGGCCAAAAGCGTGATGGAGGCCGATCACCTCATTGACCAGAAGGAGCGCACCATCGAGAGCATGTGCCTCAGGCTTCTGCTGATGCAGCAGCCCATCGCGCGGGATTTGCGCAAGGTCAGCTCGGCGCTGAAGATGATTACCGATATGGAGCGAATCGGCGATCAGGCCGCCGACATCTGCGAAATCGTGACCATGATGGACGGCATGGAGGGCCTGGACAATCCCCGCCTGATGCGCGATATGGCACATGAAACCGTCGATATGGTACACAAGGTGATTGACGCGTACGTTGCCAGTGATGTACACTTGGCACAGGCGGTCATGGCGGCCGACGATGTGGTGGACGATCTGTTCATGCGCGTGAAGGCCGAGCTGATTGCGTTTTTGACACGCGATGCGACCCGGGGCCAGCAGGCGCTGGATATTCTGATGATCGCCAAATACTTTGAACGCATCGGAGATCACGCCGTAAACATCGGGGAGTGGGTGGAATTCTCCGTAACGGGTTCCTATAAGGGAGAAGAACTTCAATGATCTACGTCGTAGAGGACGATCCGGGCATCCGCGAGCTGGAGTGCTATGCGCTGAAACAGGCGGGCTTTGAAGCGCGCGGCTTTGAGGAGGGGGAGGCCTTTCTGGAGGCCGTGCGCGTTCAGCTGCCCAAGCTGGTCCTGCTGGATGTGATGCTGCCCGGCGAGGACGGCAACCGCCTGCTGGCCCGGCTCCGGCAGGACCCCCGCACCCGCCGCCTGCCGGTGATCATGGTCACGGCGCGCGGGGAGGAGATGGACAAGGTACAGGGTCTGGATGGCGGCGCGGACGACTATATCGTCAAACCTTTCGGCGTGATGGAGCTGCTCAGCCGCGTGCGGGCTGTGCTGCGCCGTGCCAAGGATGAACAGCCACAGGCTGAGCTTGCTGTTGGCGATTTGCGCATGGACGTGGCACGCCACCGGGTTTTTGCGGACGGACGCGACGTAACCCTTACCCATATGGAATTTGAACTGCTGCGCTACCTGCTGATCAACCGGGGCATTGCGCTTACACGCGAACGCCTGCTGGATGCAGTGTGGGGCGTGGATTATCCCGGAGACACCCGCACTGTAGATGTGCATATGCGCACCCTGCGCGTAAAGCTGGGTCAGGCCAGCCGCTATCTGCAAACGGTACGCGGCGTAGGCTACCGATTGGAGGACGTGGATGCAGAAACGAATCTTTAGAGGTGCGCTGCTGCTAACACTGGCTACAGCGCTGGTGATAGGCCTGTTGTCGGCAGCAGTGTATTACCACCGCTCCGGTGAACAGCTGGAAAGCCAGCTCTGGCAGGAACTGGATATGCTTTCCACTTTGATGGAGCAATCCGCAGATCAGGATGCTGAGGAAGCGGCGCTCAAGGCGCTGAATATGCCCAACCGCCTGACGTGGATCGCGCCGGACGGCACGGTGCGCTACGATAACCAGAGCAACGCCGCAGACATGGAAAACCACCTTGGCCGCGAAGAAATCGCGCAGGCAAGCGAAACGGGAACCGGATTTTCCAGGCGCTTTTCTCAAACCCTGCTGGAAGAGCAGCTCTATTGCGCCAAAAAGCTGGACGATGGCAGCTACCTGCGCGTGGCTGCTACGCAGAGCAGTCTGGCGGGCTCGCTATGGCGCATGGGCGGGGCGCTGGTGGCGGGCATCGCGGTGGTGCTGATTGCGGCCGCCGTGCTCTCCCGCCTGTGGACGCGGTCGCTGGTGAGGCCCATCAACGAAATCAACCTGGAAAATCCGTTGCAAAACCGTGTTTACGACGAGCTGACGCCCATGCTGCGCCGCATGGCGGAGCAAAACCGGCGCTTGGAAACGCAGATGCGGGAAATCGACGCGCGGCGCGGGGAACTGGAAACGATCATCGGCCATATGAACGAGGGACTGCTCATTCTGGATGCGCATCGCCACGTGCTTTTGATGAACGACAGCGCCCGTGCCATCCTGCATACGGGCCTCCCTGCGGATGGTAAAACGCCGCTTTCCGTGTACAACCGGTCGCAAACGCTGCTGGATACGGTGGAAAAGGCCATCGCGGAGGGCGGCGCGCACGCGGATATGAGTGCGGGCGGACGCGAATACCTGCTCACGGCCAGCACCGTGCGCCATAACGAGGGCCTGGTGGTGCTTCTGCAGGATGTGACCGAGCGCAACGCCTCCGAGGCGGCGCGCAAGCGCTTCACCGCCAACGTCAGCCACGAGCTGCGCACGCCGCTGACCACCATTTCCGGCTATGCCGAACTGATACAGAGCGGCATGACCGAACCCAAGGACATTCCGGTATTTGCCCGCAAAATCTACAACGAAAGCCGCCGCCTGCTCAAGCTGATCGAGGATATCATGCACCTGAGCAAGCTGGACGAGGGCTTCGCCGCGGGATGCCTGCGTCGGGTGGACCTGCTGGAGGCCGCCCGGACAGCGGTAGAGGAAAATGCCGAAGCCGCGGGGGATCGCAACGTGACCGTGCGCCTGACGGGCGAGAGCGTTTTCATCAATGCCGACCCGACGCTGCTTGATGAAATGCTGCGCAACGTCATCGAAAACGGCGTCAAATACAACCGCTTAAACGGCGAAGTGCAGGTGGAGGTAAGCCGCCTTGCGGATGGCGCGCGCGTGCGCGTGACCGATACGGGCATCGGCATTCCCCAGGAGCATCAGGATAAGGTGTTTGAGCGCTTCTACCGCGTGGATGGCAGCCGCTCCAAGCAGACGGGCGGCACGGGTCTGGGCCTGTCGATTGTGAAGCATGGCGCGGAATACCACCATGCCAAAGTTGAGCTGAACAGCGAGGTGGGCCGCGGCACAGAGGTGACCATGACCTTTCCCCTGGCCACAGACGAGGAACACGAAGCGTAACGAACAAAAAGGCGCTTCCGCCCGGATGGAGCGGAGGCGCCTTTTGTATTTATGCTTTCAGGAACAAAGAAAATCAGGCATTGCCGCCGGTTTCTCCCTCGTCGATGGGGTCCGGCTCCACGGGCCGCAGGTCCGGGCGGGTATCGTCCTCCCCGGCCGCATCCGGGCTGTCGGCCGCTTCACCGGCCTCGTTCAGTTCGCTCTCCCAGTCTGCGCCGTCCGGGGCGGCTTCGGTTTCCGACACATTGTCCTCGCCTTCCGGAGCGGACTCGCCCTCCGCCGCAGAGTCATCGCCTTCGGGCACGTCGCCCTCTGCCTCCACGCGAGCGTATCGCTGGGCACGCAGCACGGTCAGCTGCTCATCCAGGGAGCTCAGCTCGCTGAGCATGTCGCCCAGCGGCTGGGGCATGGGCTCGCCCTGCTGCCACAAGTCCAGCGCCCGGACGGGAATCTCGCTGAGCAGCTCGCGCCGCCGCGTTTCCAGATTGATTTCATTCAGCTTCTGATGGGCGTTGGTAGCCATGTTGCTGGCCCCCTTGCCCAATGCCTCCAAACCTTTGAAAAACGCCATCTTTACGTTGTTGCCCAAAGCTGCCATGCTTTAACACCCTTTCTTGTCTTTCGGTAGCGAAACAGGCCGGCGTGCGCCAAAAGTCCGGTCCCCCCCGTGAAACGTCAATCCCACAACAGTCTACGCAGCCGTCCGCCGGCAGATACCCCCCGCGGGCCGCGTGGAAAAACGTGCCTTCCCCCTGCCGTCCATTATACCATATTGTGGTCCGAACGCGGCCTTTCCAGCCGCCGCCAGCCGAAAAGTTTACAAAAAGCCTACCAATGCATCAGCAGCGCGTCGCTCTCACACACAAAGTGCGTGTGCTCCACGGGCAGGATCTCGCCATCCAGCTGCAGCCGCATGCCTGGCGAGGACAAGGTGCAGCTGCTTGCCCGGTAGTTGTGCGCCGGGGGATGCTTGAAGAGCGTTCCCATCATCAGCGAGGGCAGATAAAAGGGAATTTTCCAGCGGGGCACGGCATCCACCAACTGAATGTCGAACAGGCCGTCGGTCACGTCGGCCTTCGGCGTGATGGGAATCCCGCCGCCGATGAAGCGCCCGTTGCCCACCGAGCAAATCATGTAATGGCCGTCCAGCACCACGTCCCCACCGATCTCCACATGCATGGGAATGGGCCGGAAGGCCGAAATCGCACGCAGCACCCCATAGAGGTAGGAACCGATGCCGCTGAGACGCTTGCGTGCCGCGTTGGCAAAGTCCAGCACCATCACGTCGAATCCCGCGCCGCCCACGTTGAGAAAGAAGCGGTCATTCATCATGCCGCTGTTGACAGGGCGCGCAGGATGGGTCAGGATAAATTCCAGCGCCTCGCGCCATTCACGTGGCGTGCCGATGGTTTTGATAAAATCGTTGCCTGTGCCCGCGGGGACTACGCCCAGCGCCGTGCGCGTGTGCCGGAGGCCGGCGGCCGTTTCGGTGAGCGTGCCGTCGCCTCCGAAGGCGATCACGGTTTCCGCCCCGCGCCCGGCGGCCTCGCGCGCCAGCTCCGTGGCATGCCGGGGGTGGTCGGTCAGGTGCTTTGCAAAGTCGATGCCGTGGCTTTTGAGCAGCGCGGCCGCTTCCTCGCCGATGCGCAACGCGCGCCCCTTACCGGCCACGGGATTGATGACAAGCTCGATCACGGCCATCCGCTCCTCTTTGGAAAAGCTGCTTTTCTGATCTATTCTACAACATTTGCGCTGAAAAGGGAAGATACGCGCGTATTGTCTTTTCGAAAAAAAAGAGGTACCATAGCCCTGCCGGCCTTTGGGCCTGGGCGGAAGGGAGGGGCCTCATGCGTTTTTTGCATCTGTCCGATTTGCATATCGGGCGCAGGCTCAATGGTTTCAGTCTGCTGGAGGACCAACGGACCGTGCTGGGCCAGGCGGTGAAACTGGCTGAAGAATGCGACGCAGTGCTGCTTGCGGGCGATCTCTACGACAAGCCCCAGCCCCCGGCGGAGGCCATCCGCGTCGTGAGCGATTTCCTGGTGGCGCTCCGTGGCCTGGGAAAGCCCGTCTTTGCCGTCAGCGGGAATCACGACGCGCCCGAACAGGTGGCTTATTGCCATGAGCTGCTGGGCCGGTGCGGAGTGTTTCTCTCTCCGGCCTTTGACGGGGCGCTGCATGGCCATACCCTGCGCGATGCGTACGGGGAGGTGCGCGTGTGGCTGATGCCGTTTTTGCGTCCCTCCGCCGTACGGCCATATTTCGAGAACGTTCGCACCTTTGAGGACGCGGTACGGGCGGCGCTGTCCACCGTGGCGCGGGAACCGGACATGAGGCATGTGCTGGTTGCACATCAGTATGTCACCGGCGCCGCGACCTGCGATTCGGAAATCCTCTCGCTGGGCGGGACGGATCAGGTGAGCGCCTCGCTCTTTGACGGATTTGACTATGTGGCGCTGGGCCATTTGCATTCCCCGCAAAAGCTGTGCGGCGGGCGGGTGCGTTACTGCGGGTCGCCGCTGAAGTACTCACTGTCGGAGGAGCGGCAGCGTAAGGCCGCGCTGGTGGTGGACCTGGGGCCGGAGGGACTGCGCGGCGTGGAGGAGCATCCCTTTGCGCCCCTGCGAGATCTGCGCACGGTTCGGGGTGCGCTCAAGGAATTGACTGAGCCGGAATGCTTCAGCGAGGACTACGTCTATGCCGAGCTGACCGACGAGGAGGCGCTGGCGGACCCGGTGGGGGCGCTGCGCATCACCTATCCCAACCTGATTGGCATGCGGGTGCGCAATAGCCGCACAAACGACGGCCTCGCGCAGGCGGAAGCAGAGGTGGAAGCGGCGGAGAGGCACACGCCGCTGGAGCATTTCACGGCCTTCTACCAGATGCAGAATAACGGCACGCCGCCCGATGAGCGGCGGCTCCGCGTGATGCGGCAAGTGATTGAGGAAGCGGAGGCGAAACGGCATGAGGCCGGTCAGGCTTGAAATGAGCGCCTTTGGCCCCTATGCGGGGCTGGAGACGGTGGATTTTACCCTGCTGGGTGAAAGCGGCCTGTTTTTGATTACCGGGGATACGGGCGCTGGCAAGACCACGCTGTTTGACGCCATTTCCTTTGCGCTCTACGGAGTGGCCTCCGGCGGAACCAGGCGCCGCAGCGCCAAGAGCTTCCGCAGCGATTTCGCAAGCCCGGCGGACGAAACCTGGGTCCGATTTACCTTTGAAAGTGGCGGCCGGCAGTGGACCGTGCGGCGAAGCCCCGAATATCTCAAGCCCGGACGCAAAACGCCGCGCCCGGCCGAGGCGGAGCTCGTCTGCGAGGATGGGACCGTTTATGCCCGCATCGACGCGGTCAACGCGGCGGTGGAGGAATTGCTGGGGCTGGACGCGGCGCAGTTTGCGCAGGTGGCCATGATCGCCCAGGGGGATTTTCTCTCCATTCTCCGTGCGGACAGCCAGAAACGCGCGCTGATCTTCCGCCGCATCTTTGATACCCAGCTTTATGAAGATATTACGCAGGTTCTGCGCGACCGTCGCGCTCAAGCGCAGGCCGGATTGGATAAGGCGCAGGCCGCCTATGCCGCGCTCGCCGCACAGGCCGCCGCGGACAGCCCGCCGGAATGGGGGGAGCCAGCCTCCGCCAGCGTTTACGGCTCCCGGATGCTGGACGCCCTGCGCACGCAGGAGGCCGCCGACCGGGAAGCGCTGCAAGTGGCGTGCCGGATGCGCGAGCAGGCGCAGGGCGATCTGCGTGAGGCAGAGGCCGCTCTGGCCAATGCGCAGGCGCACAATCGGGGCGTAAAGAGCCTGGCAGAGAAGCGCGAGGAAACGCTTGCCCTGCGCTCGCAGAAGCCGGAAATGGACGCGCTGAAGGAGACGCTTGACCGGGCGCGCCGCGCCCGCGCCGTGCGCCGGCTGGAAGAGGCTGCCCAGCGGGAACAGGCGCGGCTGGTTGCACTGGATGGGCGGATTCGGGAGCAGGAGGCTGCCGCCACGCAGGCCGAGGCCGCAGAGCGGAAAGCAGGGGAGCGCGCCGCGCAGGTACAGATCTGGCAGGAACGCATGGAGGAACTGCGGCGCAAGCGGGACCGCCTTTCCGAGGTGCTTCCCCTGTTTGCCGCGCATCGAAAGGCAGCCGAAACGATGGAAAAGCGCGCCGCTGCGCTGGCCCGTGCGCTGGAGGCACGGGAGGCCGCGGCGGCCCGTTATGCGGAGGTGTCCGCCGCTTATCTGGCGGATCAGGCCGGCGTGCTGGCCGACCTGCTCCAAAATGGTCAGCCGTGCCCCGTGTGCGGCTCCCGCGAGCATCCTGCCCGCGCGAAGCATCTGGATGCCGCGCCTGATAAGGCGCAGGTGGACGCCGCCGCTGCCCGGCGAGACGAAACCGACCGCGTCGCCGGCCGGGCCGGAGAGGATTGCGCCGCGGCGCGAAGCGATCTGGAGCACCTGCGCGAGCGGCTGACCGGTGTGATCGGCGGCAGGGCGCCCGATGACGCGCTGGAGGCGGAATGCCGGGAAAAGCACGCGCGCTTCAGCCGCCTGATCGACGAGCTGCGCCAGAGCATTGAGGAGGCGCAGCGCGGGCAGCAGGCGGCCCGCAGCGCCCTTGAGGCCGCCCGTGCCGTGCTCAGCGGCAGCCGGAGCGAGCGGGCGGCGCAGCAGGAGGCAGCTCAGACCGCGGCGGCGGCGTTTCAAAATGCGCGGGGCGACGAAGGCTTCGACGGCGAGGCCGCCTACCGTGCCGCGCTGGTGGAGGAACGGGAGGAAAACGCCATGGCAGCCCGCCTCACGCAGTATGGAAACGCGCTTTCGGCCGCGGAGGCGGCATTGGCCAGCCTGGCCGCGATGTGGGAGGGCAAGCAGCCTGTGGACGGAGAGGCGCTCAAGGCCCGAACGGAGGCCCTCAGCGCCCGTGCCGAGGCGCTGCTTAGGCAGGAGAAGGAGGCGGATGCGCGCCTTTCGCATAACAGCCGGCTGCTGCCACAGCTGGAGAAAGCAGTGCGGGAGGCGGGGGAGAAGCTGGAGGAATTCGGCGTGCTGGACGACCTGTACCGCACAGCATCGGGCAATGTGCGCGGAGCCAGGAAGATCCCGTTGGAAAACTACCTGCTGCAATATTATTTTCGCCGCGTAATTATCGCGGCCAATGCACGGCTGTCGCGCATGTCGGAAGGACGGTTCAGCCTGTGCCAGAAGCAGGAGGAAGGGCTGGGCGGCAAGGCGGGTCTGGCGCTGGACGTGCTGGACCGCCACACCGGCAAGGTGCGCGACGTGGGCACGCTCTCCGGCGGAGAATCGTTTCTGGCGTCGCTGGCCATGGCGCTGGGCTTTGCCGACGTGGTGCAGGCGCGGCGCGGTGGCGTGCGGCTGGATACGCTGTTCATCGACGAAGGCTTCGGCACGCTGGATGAGGAAAGCCTGCTCCGCGCGCTTCATGTGCTCCAGGAGCTGGCCGGCGGGCAGCGGCTGGTCGGCGTGATTTCGCACGTGGCCGCGCTCAAGGATTGCATAGAAAGGAAAATTGAGGTACGCGCCGCACCCGCGGGCGGCAGCAC
>OHEM01000149.1_pt1 | contig 35905 bp, 30 predicted proteins | sample 1567281 | NCBI WGS metagenome assembly OHEM01 (sample SAMEA3879537, study PRJEB24766) | human gut metagenome | biome: human-associated habitat; feature: feces | place: USA | collected 1985/1987
TTCGCCTCCCTAAAAATCTGAAATTTCTACTTGACTTTTATTAGCAGGTCTTTCACTCTTCACTACTAGATAATAACCAGTAGTCGATTAAATGTCAATAGCTAATTTGAAATTTTCCTCTTGACTTTCAGACGCGCGGCACTATAATAAGTTGGCTAAATTCAAAGATGGTATTTTGTGCAGATTATGCAATCAAGGAGCAACTATGTCTAAGCGTGAGAATAACATCCTGAGCCTGACCTGGCCAATTTTCATAGAACTGGTGCTGCAAATGCTGGTGGGCAATGCGGACCAGATTATGGTCGGCTGGTACGACCACAATCTCGTCGGCGCGATCGGCAACGCCAACCAAATCGTTAACCTGCTGCTCATCGTCTTCTCGGTGATATGCACGGCGGCAACAATACTAATATCGCAATACCTGGGCGCGAAGAGCACGGACCGCCTGCGCGAGACCTACACCGTATCGCTGCTGGCAAACTTCATCTTCGGCCTGGCCGTGAGCGCCATATTGGTCTTCCTCTGCGGTCCGATTTACCGCCTTATGAACGTGCCGGAGGAGATATTCGACGAGGCTGTGCTCTACATCCGCATAATCGGCGCGGGCATGGTGTTCCAGGCTGTGTATCTGACCTTCACGGCCTTTTTCAGGAGCAGCCAGCTCATGAAGCAGACGATGCTCGTCTCGGTGCTTGTGAACGTGCTGAACATTGGCTGTAATGCGCTGCTCATAAACGGCCTCTTCGGCCTGCCCGCCCTGGGCGTTGCGGGCGCTGCCATTTCGAGCGGCCTGTCCCGAGTCGTGGGCGTCGTGGTCATCGCGCTGATGTTCCGCCGCTATTTCGGCAAGGGGGCGGTGAGCGCCGCCTGCCTGCGGCCTTTTCCGAAAAAACAGTTCCGCGGCCTGCTGCACATAGGAATACCCTCCGGCGGCGAATCCGTGTCCTATAATCTCTCGCAGATCTGCATACAGGCCGTCTGCAACCGCTTTGAGCTCTTCGTCATCAACACCCGCGTGTACGTGAACATGTTTGCCATGCTGTCCTATATTTTCGCCTCGGCCGTGGCCCAAGCGGCGCAGGTGGTGGTCGCACGCTATATGGGCGGGGGTGACACGGAGTCCACGGACCGCTGCGTCCGCCGCACGATGTACACCTCCGTCGCCATCTCCGGACTGGTATCTGTGCTGCTTTTTATCTTTGCGGAGCCCCTTTGCGGCCTTTTCACGAAGGACGCCCAGGTCATAGCCCTGGCCAAGACCATCATGTTCATCGAGATACCCCTTGAGCTGGGCCGCGCCGTGAATATAGTCATGTGCCGCGCGCTGCAAGCCTGCGGGGATATCCGATTCCCGATAACCATCTGCGTTATCAGCGCCTGGCTGACCGCTTTCGGCGGGGGAGTGCTGCTCTCCGGTCCGCTTGGCATGGGGCTCGCGGGCATCTGGATAGCCATGGCCTGCGACGAGTGCCTGCGCGCAGGCCTCTTCCTCTGGCGCTGGCACACCCGCACATGGAGCCACATCCGCCTCGCAGCTGCGTACAACTGAGAGAAAAGCAAAATGCCAGCCAAACGGCTGGCATTTTTGCTGCGCGAGCAGGCCTGTAAGCCGGGTTCTGTGATCGACGGCCATCTATCTGGGACGCACGTTGCCGCACGCCTCAAGCCACCTCCTCGGGACGGCCGGGCAGGCCGCATGTCCCTCCACGGTGTTGCTCCGGATAGAGTTTACAGCATCCACCTGTCTCCAGGCGATGGGCGGGCGCTTATCTCCGCCTTTCCACCCTTACCGGGCGCAAAGCCCGGCGGTATATCTCTGTTGCACTTGTCCGAGGGTCGCCCCTGGCGGGTGTTACCCGTTATCCTTGCCCTGTGGAGCCCGGACTTTCCTCACGTGACAGCTTTCGCTCGGCACGCGCGGCCGTCCGGCCCGCTCGCCGGAATATTTTAACCTCCGCAGCGTCCCACGTCAAGCCTCGGCACTATAAAATTGTTGTATTCGGGGGTGATTGAGGTTATAATCATGGGTTGAGAGGTGATTATTTTGACACTTCAGGAATACGTTGACTCCCTTAAGGGCCGGCGCATAGCCGTGCTCGGCATAGGCGTGAGCAATACTCCGCTCATCGACCTGCTGCTCAAAAACGAACTGCCGCTGACCGTCTGCGACATGCGCAGCGAGGAGGCACTAGGAGACACCGCGGCGCAGCTGCGCGCGCGCGGCGCCGAGCTCCGCCTCGGCCCGGGTTATCTGGACGACCTCGCAGGCTTTGACTACATCTTCCGCACACCGGGCCTGCTGCCCATAGACCCCGCCCTCGTCGCCGCAAAAGAGCGCGGCGCGGTCGTGACGAGCGAGATGGAGGTCTTTTTCCAGCTCTGCCCCTGCCGTACCATAGGCATAACAGGCTCGGACGGCAAGACCACGACCTCCTCCATCATCGCGGAGCTGCTGAAGGCCGCGGGCCTGCGCGTCCATCTGGGCGGCAACATAGGCAAGCCTCTGCTGACCGAGATACCCGACTTTCGCCCCGAGGACATAGCCGTCCTCGAATTGTCGAGCTTCCAGCTGCACAGCATCAACATACGCCCGGACGTCGCCGTCGTCACCAACGTCTCGCCCAACCACCTCGACAAGCACCCGGACTTTGACGACTACGTGGACGCCAAGCGCCGCATCTTTGCTAACCAGACGAAGGACGACGTGCTCATCGTGAATCGCGACAACGCCTGTACGGCACGTTTTGGGGAAGAAGCGCCCTCCCGCGTGCTCTGGTTCAGCCGAAAGGAGACCCTGCGCGACGGCGTGTTCTGCCGTCACGACATGATGTATTCCAGCCACAACTACGAGGTCGAGAGTATCATCCCCGCCTCGGAAATACTGCTGCCCGGCGTCCATAATGTTGAGAACTACATGGCCGCCTTTGCCGCGGTTGACGGTCTAGTCTCGCCGGAGATGTGCCGCAAGGTGGCGCGCAGCTATGGCGGCGTGACGCACCGGCTGGAGCTCATCCGCAAGCTAGGCGGCGTGTCGTATATAAACGACTCCATCGCAACCAGCCCGACCCGCACGATAGCTGGCCTGCGCTCCATGCGGGCAAAGCCCATCCTCATCGCCGGCGGTCACGACAAGCATGTGAGCTTCGACGGTCTGGCGGACGAGATATGCGAGCGCGTCCGCGCCCTGCTGCTCACCGGCGACACGGCGGAGCAGATAGCCATCGCCGTGCGCAGGAGCGTGTTCTACGACCCGATGCGCCTGCCCATCAAGATCGTCCCCGACCTCACCACCGCCGTGCTGGAGGCCAGGGCCATGGCCACTGCGGGGGATATAGTGCTGCTTTCACCGGCCTGCTCGTCCTTCGACAGGTTCCGGAACTTTGCCGAGCGCGGCGACAAATTCAGAGAAATAGTAATGGGGTTCAAAGACGATGAAGCTGAGTGACATACCGACGGAAATCGAGCGCCTCGCGGAGGACTGCGAGGCGCAGCTGGCCGCGCGCTTCGCGGAGATAGACCGCGTCGCGCGAGGTAATACAAAGCGCGTTATGGAGGCCTTCCAGGAGTTCCGCGTCTCGGAGGCCTGCTTTGCCGGGACCACGGGCTACGGCTATGACGACCTGGGCCGTGAGACGCTGGATAAGATTTGGGCGCGTGTATTTGGCGCGGAAGCCGCGCTGGTGCGCACGGGCTTCGTGAACGGCACGCACGCCATAGCCTCGGCGCTCTTTGCCGCCGTTGGCCCCGGCGAGCTGCTGATGCCGCTCATGGGCGCTCCATATGATACGCTCAGGACGGCCATAGGCATCACCGGCGACGCCTACGGCTCCCTGGCCTTCTACGGCGTAAAATACGCCGAGGTGCCGACAAAGGACGGCGGCCCCGACCTCGCCGCTATCGAGCGGGAGGTGGGGGAAAAGCGCCCCCGCGCCGTCCTAATCCAGCGCTCGCGCGGCTACGACAGCCGCCGCGCCCTCTCAGCGGAGGAGGTGGGTGAGCTCTGCCGCCTTGTGAAGCGCGTCTCACCGGATACGGTCTGCGTCGTTGACAACTGCTACGGCGAATTCACCGAGCTGGCCGAGCCCACGATGCTGGGCGCGGACCTCGCAGCGGGCTCGCTCATCAAGAACCCCGGAGGCGGCCTGGCCCCGACGGGCGGCTACATCGCGGGCCGCGCCGACCTCGTGGAGCACGCGGCCTATCGCCTCACCGTCCCCGGCATCGGCGGCGAATGCGGCTGCACTCTGGGTACGAACCGTCAGCTCTACCAGGGCCTTTTCCTCGCCCCGCACACTACGGCCCAGGCGCTGAAAACCGCCGCGCTCTGTGCAGCTATGCTGGAGAAGCTGGGCTTTGACACGGAGCCGGGCCCGCAGGAACCGAGGTACGACATCATCCAGACCGTAACGCTCAAAACGCCGGAGAACCTGAAACGCTTCTGCCGCGGCATCCAGGCCGGGTCGCCGGTGGATTCCTACGTCACGCCGGAGCCCTGGCAGATGCCGGGATACGAGGACGAGGTCATCATGGCCGCTGGCGCGTTTATCCAGGGCTCGTCCATAGAACTCTCCGCCGACGGTCCCATGCGCGCGCCCTATCGCGCCTTCCTCCAGGGTGGTCTGACCTATGAATCCGGCCGCCTTGGCATAATGAACGCCATCGCGGAAATGCTGGAGAAGTGAGCCTCCGGAGCCGCCTGGGCTTTTGTACAGGCATCCCCTCATATACATAGTATGGGGGTGATGCCTCATGCGAAGGCGCAGGCCGCTCTATCTTGACGTACACCTGCCGCCAATGCGGCGAAGGACCAAGCTGGCAATTATAATAATGCTGCTTGCGGCTGTTCTCGTTTCGGTTGTCATTCGTGGCTCAATATATCTGCGGGAGCTGAGTTGTTCAATGGTGCTCTCAGACGCCACAGACCTGATGACGCTTTGTATAAACGACACTATAAGCCGCAAGCTCGCCTCCGAGGACTATGACTACGACTATTTTGTCACCCTGGAGCACGATGAAAACGGCAACGTGACCGCCGTGCGCGCAAATATGGCCCGCATAAACGCCATGTCCTCGGAGCTGCTCTCCGACATTGTAAAGGCCGCCGATGGGGGCGAGCTGTCGCTGGCCATACCCATAGGCAACCTTCTCGGCTCCAGCCTGCTGCTGGGGCGGGGCTTTGACATACCGGTTGACATAACAATGCTGAGCTCGTCGCGCGTGGACTTCAAAAACGACCTCATCTCGGCGGGCATAAATCAGACGAAACATCAGATGAAGCTGGACGTCGTAATAGATATAGACGTCATCATGCCCTGGCGCACCGTCTCGACACAGGTGGTCAGCGAGATACTCATCGCGGAGACCGTCATAGTCGGCAAGGTGCCGCAGACCTATTTGGATATGGAGACTTGATATGGACGTTAAACAGGAGATAGAGGCCCTCAGAGCCGAGATAATGGAGCACAACCGGCACTATTACGACGAGGACGCCCCGGTTATCAGCGACTTTGAATACGACGCGCTGATGCGCCGCCTGGAGGAGCTTGAGGCGGCGCACCCGGAGTTTTACTCGCCAGCGTCGCCCACGCAGAAAGTGGGCGGCACGGCCAAGAGCACATTCGCGCCCGTCGTGCACGAGGTCCCGCTTGAAAGCCTGAACGACGTGTTCTCCTTTGAGGAGCTGCGCGCCTTTGACGAGCGTATGCTCGCGGCGCTGCCCCAGGGCCGCGAATACTGCGCAGAGCCGAAGATAGACGGCCTCTCCATGTCGCTTGAGTATGAAAACGGCGTCTTTGTCCGCGGCGCCACGCGCGGCGACGGCGTGACGGGCGAGGACGTGACCGAAAATCTGCGCACCGTCCGCAACCTGCCCAAGACGCTGAAAAACGCGCCTGAGCGCCTCATCGTAAGGGGAGAGGTCTATATGTCCCGCGCGGTTTTCGAGGAGCTTAACGCCGCGCGCGAAATAAACGGAGAGCCGCTGCTGGCAAACCCGCGCAACGCTGCCGCCGGCTCCATGCGCCAGCAGGATCCGAAGGTCGCCGCCGCGCGCAAGCTGGATATATGCGTATTCAACATCCAGAAATCCGTTGGCCGCGAGTTCACGACCCACGCTGAAACGCTGGATGCCCTGCGCGAGTTCGGCTTTGACGCCGTACCCTATACCATCTGCCGCAGCTTTGAAGACTGCAAGGCAGCGGTTGAAAATATAGGGGAGAACCGGGGAGATTTTCCCTACGACATTGACGGCGCGGTCATCAAGATAAACTCCCTGGCCGAGCGCGTGGAGCTGGGCAGCACGGCCAAGGCCCCGCGCTGGGCTGCCGCTTACAAGTATCCGCCTGAGAAGAAGGAGAGCGTCGTGCGCGATATCGTCGTCCAGGTGGGGCGGACGGGCGTCCTGACGCCCAAGGCGGTCATCGAGCCGGTCCGCCTCGCGGGCACAACGGTGACGAACGCCACGCTGCACAACCAGGACTTCATAGACAAGCTCGACGTCAGGATAGGCGACACGGTCGTCGTCCGCAAGGCGGGCGAGATAATACCCGAGGTGCTGGAGGTAGTGAAGAGCAAGCGCCCGGAGGGCGCCGCGCCCTTCCGCCTGCCCGATACCTGCCCGGAGTGCGGCTCGCCCATCGTGCGGGACGAGGACGGCGTCGCCATGCGCTGCACGGGCGCGGAGTGCCCGGCGCAGAGGCTGAGGAACATCATCCACTTCGCCTCGCGCGAGGCGATGGACATAGAGGGCCTCGGCTCCGCCGTGGCCGAGGCGCTAATAAAGGCAGGACTGCTGACCACGCCTGCGGGCATCTACTATCTTGAGGCTGAAAAGGTCGCAAAGCTCGACAGAATGGGCAAAAAATCCGCCGCCAACCTTATTTCCGCCATCGAAAAGAGCAAGCAGGCGGGCCTCGCGCGGCTCATATGCGCCTTCGGCATACGCCAGGTGGGGCAGAAGGCGGGCAAGGTGCTCGCCGCGCATTTCGGCACGCTGGACAGGCTTATGGAGGCCAGCCTTGAGGAGCTCTGCGCCGTGCCGGACATAGGCGAGGTCACGGCAGGCTTTATAAAACAGTGGTTCGAGGAGCCGCAGGCCCGCCACCAGATAGAGCTGCTTCGCGCGGCGGGCGTCTCCTTCGAGAGCGGGGAGGAGCGGAAGGACAACCGCTTCGAGGGCAAGACCTTCGTCCTCACCGGCACGCTCGATAGCTGGACGCGGGACGAGGCGGCGGCCATCATCGAGAGCTATGGCGGCAAGACCGCGGGCTCCGTGTCCAAAAAGACCAGCTACGTCCTCGCAGGCGAGAACGCGGGCTCGAAGCTGACCAAGGCCGAGGCGCTGGGCGTCGAGGTGATCGACGAGGCGCGCTTCCGTGAAATGATAAGCTGAAACGGGGGTATCCCATGACCGGGCGCGGCAAAAGTGAATATTCCCAGTCTGTGACGAACGCCCTGCGCCTGCTGGGCTGCTTTGTCGAGCGGGAGGAGCGGGGCATTTCGGAGCTCTCCCGGGAGTTGGGGCTGTCGAAATCCGCCGTGGCGCGGCTCGTCGCCTCGCTGGAGGCGGGCAGGCTGCTCATGCAGAACGCCGAGACGGGCAAATACCGCCTCGGCGCGGGCTTCCTGCTCTACGGCGACCTCGTGCGGGAGCGCAGCGAGCTCTCACGAGCCCTCGCGCCCGCGCTGACGCTGCTGGCTGAGGAATATCAGGCCACGGCCCACCTCGCCGTACTTTCGGGCGGGGAGCTGACCATCGCCGCCAAGGTCTCGGCGGGGCCGTTCGTGTATATGTCCTCCCGCGTGGGCGGCACGCTGCCCATCCACGCCTCGGCCACGGGCAAATGCCTGCTGGCCTGGATGCCAATGGAGCAGCGCCGCGCGCTGCTCGACAAGGCCGAACTGCGCCGCTTCACGGACAGTACAATCACGAGCCGCGAGGCCCTGGAGGCGGAGCTTTCCGCTATCCTCGCGCGCGGCTACGCCCTGGACGATGGCGAGACGCACGAGGGCCTCTACTGCATCGGCTGTCCGGTGCTCGATGCCGCTGGCCGCGCCGTCGCCGCCGTCTCGGTGAGCGGCAGCCGCGCCGCGCTCGAACCGCGCCGGGACGAGGCCGTGAAATTCATCCGAAATCTCCTGAGAGAATATGGCGCCGGCGCTTGACAAAGTTCAGGCCCGGTGCCATAATCTAATTGAGGTATTCGGTACGATGTTCCGATAATAGGCACAAAGGAGAATACCGCATGAAAAGAAAGCATTTTAGCGCCGCCCTGAGCTTGGCTCTGGCCGCCGCCCTGACGCTGTCCGCCTGCGGCGAGGCGGTCCCGCCGGAGCCGTCGCCCGAGACGGTATATGAGCCGCGCTATGTCGCGCAGGCCGAGCTGCTCAGCGACCGGGCATATCCCGCCGCGTCCTACGGCGGCGCGCTCTACTATGTCGCCTGGTCGGAGGACGACGTCCGGCTCATGGAATACGCCCCGGGCTCCGAGCCGAGGCAGATAGCGGAGCTTGCCAGTGGCTGCCGAGACATTTGCGCCGCCGAAAACGGCGTCTGGCTCCTGTACGCGCAGGACGAGAGCTATTCCGCCGAGCTGTACGCCTATTCCGGCGAGCTTTTGGCGAGCGTCGAGCTGGACGAGTACAGAGCGGGCCGATGCAACCCTGCCCCCTGGCCGAGGAGGATCTTCTCGTCGTCGATGCCTTCGGTGCTTCCGGCGTGGGCCTCTGGCGCTGCCGCATGTCGGAGGAGCCGCTGCCCGCGCGCAAAAAGCTCAGCCTGGAGCTGTTGGGCGGCGCCGTGGGGGACATCTCAGGCTGTGTCGCGCGCTTTAACGCGCAGAGCGCGGAGTATTACGTCGAGACCACGGACCTTACCGCCGCCTTCCCGGTCATCGACGACAGGCTGCGCGACCTCGCCACACGCCTTGCGGCGGGCGAGGGTCCTGACCTCATCTGCTTCAACGGCCTAGACCCCGGCCCCTACGGCGAGGCGGGCATGCTGCTCGACCTATACGCGCTCATAGACGCCGAGTTTTCGCGCGAGGACTTCGTGGCCCTGCGCGCCTTTGAGAGCGGCGGCGCGCTCTATTCCGTCGCGCCCTGCTTCGATGTCTCCACCTACGTCGGCTTGGAGCGCCTTGTGGGCGAGGGTACCGGCTGGACATTCGAGGACTATTCCGCCCTCGCGGCGTCCCTCTCGCCGGGGCAGAAGCTCTTTGAGCTCATGTCCCCGGAAATATTCCTCAAAAACTCCCTGAACAGCTTCCTGCCCACGGTGATGGACTACTCCGCCGCCGAGTGCAGCTTCACCGACGGGCGCTTTGAGGCCCTTCTGGAGCAGGCCGCCTCGGCGAAAACGGCGGAGCAGACGGATGTCGCCGGCCTCGTGGGCCGCTTCACCTCGGGCGAGACCGTCCTAATGGACAGCGTCCTGCACGGCGTCTACGACCTCGCCGCCCTCGAAAACACCGCGGGCGGGTCCGTGACGGCTATAGGCTGGCCCACCCAGGGCGGCGAGTGCGGCTCCGAGCTGCTAGCAAGCTCGGACATCGCCATATGCGCGACCGGCGACACGGAGGGGGCCTGGGCCTTCCTGAAATTCTGCCTTAGCGACGCGCAGCTGCAGGAGCAGTTAGCCACCACGAGCTTCCCCATCTCCCGCGCGGCGCTGGAAGCCCGGCTGGCCGAGTGCCAGGCCCGGCAGGAGGACGCCATGAGCGCGGCCCAGGCGGAAAAGCTCCGCGCGCTGCTGGACGCCCTCGTCTACAAGAGCGCCGCGGACTACTCAGTGACCGGCATAGTCCTGGAAGAAGCCGGGGCCTATTTCGCCGGCGAGCGCAGCTCCGCCGAGACGGCGGAGCTGGTGCAGGACAGGATAAGCACCTATCTCTCTGAACGCTATGGATAAGGAGTTGGTAAAATGAAAGAGATACGCCTCCACGGCAGGGGCGGCCAGGGCGTGGTCAAGGCATCGCAGATGGTCGTCTCCGCCGCGGTGAAGGGCGGGCTGCACGGGCAGTTCATCCCCTTCTTCGGTGTGGAGCGCAAGGGCTCGCCCGTGTTCGGCTATCTGCGCCTGAGCGGGGAGGAGATACGCCGCAAGACGCAGATCTACGAGCCGGACGTCATCGTCGTCATGGACGACACGCTCACGGCCATGCCCCAGACCTGGGCTGGCCTCAAACCCGGCGGCACGGTGCTCATAAACAGCCGGAAGCCGCTCACGGAGCTGGGCGTGCCGGACTGCGCGGGCCTCGTCGCGGAGGTGGACGCCTCCGGCATCTCGGAGCGGCTCTTCGGCCAGAACCTGCCTAACACCGCCGTGCTCGGCGCCTTTGCAAAGGCCGTCGGCCTCGTGGAGCGCGGCCTGCTCTTCGACGAGATAGAGGCCACCTTCGGCCCGGAGAACCGCCGCGCGGCGGAGCTGGCCTATGAGAGCGTGGAATATCTGAAAGGGGGCGCGGCTGATGTATAACAGGGAATATGTGACCCCCGTGGGCAACCGTGGCATGTACGTGCTCGACACGGCCAGCTGGCGCACGCACCGGCCCGTCATGGACAAGGCCCTGTGCATAAACTGCGGCATCTGCCTGGGCTACTGTCCCGTGAACTCGATAAAGTGGGATGAGGCGCAGGGCTATTACATAAGCTACGACTTCTGCAAGGGCTGCGGCATCTGCGCCGCAGAGTGCCCGAAAAAGGCCATCAGCATGGTCCACGAGGGAGGTGCGCACGATGGGGAATAAGTTGGTGCTGACCGGCAACTACGCCGCGGCCGAGGCCGCCGCCCTGTGCCGTCCGGACCTCATCGCGGCCTATCCCATCACGCCGCAGAGCTCCGTCGTCGAGCACCTGGCAGAGCTGGTGCACGGCGGAAAGCTGGACGCGGAGCTCGTGCAGGTCGAGTCTGAGCACTCGGCCATGAGCGTCGTGCAGGGCGCGGCGGCTGGCGGCGGGCGAGTGTTCACCGCAACGAGCGCCCAGGGCCTCGCGCTGATGTACGAGCCGTATTTCCGCATGTCCACCCTGCGCCTGCCCATGGTCATGGCCATCGCCACGCGCGAGATGACCTCGCCGGAGAGCATCTGGAGCGGCCAGCAGGACGTCATGTCCGTCCGCGACGCGGGCTGGATACAGCTCTTCTGCGACAGCAACCAGGAGATAGCGGATATGATCATCCAGGGCTATATGATAGCCGAGCACGCGGAGGTAAGCATCCCTGTGAACGTCTGCTACGACGGCTTTTACAGCTCGCACCTCACCTCGGGAGTGGATATGCCCACGCAGGCGGAGGTGGACGCCTTCCTGCCGCCGCATGAGCTGAACTGCCCCGCGCTGCTCGACCCCGCCGCGCCGCTGGCCCTCGACCCCATGACTCCCGGCGAGCTGCTCATGCGCTACCGTGAGAACCACCTGGCCGCCATGCAGCGCGCGCTGGAGGTCATAGACGAGACGGACGCGAAGTTCGCCGCCGCCTTCGGACGCAGCTACGGCGGAGTGCTGAGCGAATACCGCATGGAGGACGCTGAGGTCGCCCTCATAACCACCGGCGGCATGACCGGCGCGGGCATGGACGCCGTGGACGAGGCGCGGGAGCGCGGAGTGCGCGCGGGCCTCGTAAAGCTCCGGGCCATCCGGCCCTTCCCGGCGGCGCGGCTGCGCGCGGCGCTCTCGGGCGTCCGGGCCTTCTGCGTCGTGGACAGGAGCGTCTCCTTTGGCTGGAACTGCGGGCCAATGTTTGTCGAGGCGCGCGCCGCGCTCGGCGGGGTGGGCGAGAGGGCCTGCTTCTCCGCCATAGGCGGCCTCGGCGGGGCTGATATCTCCGTCGCGGACTTCTCCTCCGCCATAGCCAGGCTGGATAGCATAAAAGATGCGCCGGGCGTGTACGACACGCTCTGGTTCATGAAGGATTGAGGGGGGTGCTGATATGGGTTATATCGAAACACTGAGACAGCGCCCGGATATGGTTTCCCCCGGCGTTTCCGCCTGTCAGGGCTGCGGCGGCGAACTGGTGCTGCGCCGCGTCCTGCAGATCGCGGGGCCGGACACCATCGTCTGCGTCCCGCCCGGCTGCATGGCCGGCAGCGGCGCCATAGGCTGGAGCCACGACACGGGTATGAAAGTTCCCGTCCACATCCCGCTGTTGGACAACACCGCCTCCTTCCTGAGCGGCCTCAGCCACATCTACGAGCGCCGCGGCAGGGGAGAGGTAAACATCGTTGCCGTCGCGGGCGACGGGGCCACGGCGGACTGCGGTTTCCAGAGCTTATCCGGCGCGGCGGAGCGCGGAGAGAAAATGCTCTACGTCTGCTATGACAACGAGGGCTACATGAACACCGGCTATCAGCGCAGCTCCACGACGACGGAGGGCTCCCGCACCTCGACAACGCCCCTGGGCAGCGCTATATCCGGAAAGCAGCAAGCGCAGAAATATGTCCCGCTCATCCTGGCCATGCACGGCGTCGAATACTGCGCCACGGCGACGCCCTGGAATATGCGCGATATGGTGGAAAAAATCGAAAAGGGCCTTGCCGCCTCGAAGCGCGGCTTTGCGTATCTCCATGTCTTTACCCCTTGCCCGACAGGCTGGAGCTTCCCACCCGACCAGACCATAGAGGTCTCGAAACTGGCGGTGAAGAGCAACATGTTCCCACTCTGGGAGTGCTCGGGCGGCAAATACACGCTGAACTATAAGAACCCGGAGCCGATGCCGGTATCCGAGTTTGTAAAGGGCATAGGCAAATTCAAGAAGCTCAGCGCGGAGCAGCTGGCATCTGTCCAGCACGCGGCTGACGAGCGCTACGCCGTAGTTAGCGCCCTGGCAGCTATCTGAGCACAAAAATGCAGAGCCGGACGGTCATCTTTAACCGTCCGGCTCTTTTCATGCCTGTTCGCGTATGTATTCCGTGCGAAATTCTTCAATAAACAGCCGCGCCGTTTTCAGCGCTCTCGTTGTAGTAGACGTACTCATTGAAGCGGCAGTCCCGGTCCGAGATGCCTATGACGAAGGTGTCCTTTGTCACCATGTTCCGCACATGCCTCGGCGCTATGACTATACCGCGTCCTGTGGAGACGAGGAAGAGGGCTGTCATGAGGTTCGGGGCCTTTATGCAGCCGATGCGGCCGCGTGTGCTCTTTTCAGCCAGCAGCCAGTTGCGGGCGTAGGGACCGAATGGCTCCCAGGCATAGGGGACGATAAGTGTCTCGCCCGCCAGCTGGTGCAGGGCGATAAGCGACTTCGTCATAAGCGCGTGGCCCGGCGGCAGGACGGCATAGGTGCCGTGACTGTATATGAGCCGCCGCACGACGCCCGTTGGCAGTTGGGCATATTCGCAGGGCGTGAACACCAGATCATATCTCGTGCAGAGCGAGGGTGGAGTGTTCTAAGCGATGACGTCAAAGACGAGCTCAATGTCCGGATAGCGCTCCGAAAAGCGCGCCGTAAACTCCCGAATCTGCGCCGCGTAGGATATTTCCAGCTCGCAGGCTATCCTGACGCTGCCCTGGACGGGCATGTTGCGCTCACGCATGAGGCTGAGCGCCCTGTCGCACTTCTCAAGCAGGCCCTCGGCCTGATTTGAGAGCAGCCGCCCGGCCTCGGTCAGCGTAACGCCGTGGGTCGTGCGGCGGAAGAGCGGCACGCCCAGCTCCGCCTCCAGCGCCTGAATGTGCCGCGTCAGGATGGGCTGAGAGATGTACAGCGCTTTTGCCGCGCGAGTGTAGTTCAACACATGGGATAGGACGAGGAACTCATAAAGCCGCTCTGTGTTCACGCCTGTGCGCCTCCTTTGCAAAGATGACGTAGTCGCGGACAAAGGCCTCGGCCTCCTCGTTGAGGGAGGCGCGGTCGTAGAAGAAACAGGGCGCAGCCGGATACGGCACATCGCTGACCGAGATGCAGACCGTGTTCGGCGGCAGATCCATCACGTCGCGCGGGGAAAGGATTACGCCCTTGCCAATGGGTACGAGCAGCTTGTAAAAGAGCGGGGAAGTTTCGCTTTCGTAAATACGGTAGCTTATACCGGAGGCTTCGAGGTTGCGGAACTGGAAATCACGAAGGCAGTTTTCCCGGGTGCGGGGGTAGGGTATAAAGCACTCCCGTCGAGCTCGCGCAGCGAGACAGTGGTGCGGTTCGCCAGACGATGGAAGCGTGGCAGCAACAGGTATTGGCTTGAAGCAGTGACCGTTGTCTTGGTAAGGCCGGGTATTTCGAAATCACGCATGACTGAGGCGAAATAGATGTCTACCTCACCGGAGCGCAGGCGGCTGTAACGATGCCGTTCCGCCTCTTTTAGCTCTCCGCGCAGCTGACGCAGGCTGGCCAGAATTTCCTCCGCGCTGGGCAGCAGCCGTTCTCCGGCCTCGGTGAGCGCCAGAGCGCCGGCAACGCGCCTGAAGAGTTCCATGCCGAGCTCTTTCTCAAATCCACGCAGCCGCGCCGACAGCGTAGCTGGCGGCACTCCAAGCTCCTGCGCTACCGCCTTAATATTTCCGCCCCGCGCCACAGCGGCAAATTCTGAAAGCCTGTCGAGGTCCACTGGCAGCCACCCCTCCTATTTTTGTCCCTGAGTGTATCCGAGTCCCATCCTGTCGGAGGGCGGATAACCAAAGTAGCTCTTGTAGCACTTGCTGAAGTAGGAGGCGTCTTCAAAACCGACCCGCCTTGCAATCTGCTGTATTTGCAGCTCACCGGCGTCTATCAGTTTTTTGGCCTCCGACATTCTGATGTCCCTGAGCGCGGCGTTGGGAGCTTTTCCGTAGGCCTCCTTGAAAATGCGTCTGAGATAGCCCTCATGAAAGTGCATCAGCTTGGCAAGTTCAGATATGTTGAAATTTGGCTCAGGGTAGTGCCGCATCAGCTGGTCATATATCTCCGCGGCGGTCTGACGGCCTTTTGGAGGCGCCTTGAGCGCCTGAGACGTCTTGCGGCATACCTCAAAGAGCGCCGCGCCCGCGCGGCCCTGAAGAAAACCGTCACGCATATAATTAAGCAGGTTCAGCTTGCTGTCAAAAGGTGCGGCAAGCTCCCGTTCACTTTCAAGCAGCCGCTGCATGCAGACCAGAGCGGGGAAGATATAAAGCCAAATATTTCTTCCCTGGGAAATGCCGTGGTTTTCAATGCAGTGGGCATATTGCATAACGATGTCGTGTACGCCCTCGTCCGCGCCATCCAGGAGTTTTGCCAGGAGCTTTTTGCACAGGCCCAGCACGGATTGCTCAGGCGCGTCCTCCTCCAGCAGATATAGGACGTCGATGGCCGGAGAGGTGTCGGTCACGCTCCTTATGGCAGCCTGAGACAGGCGGTCCATCCAGTGCTCATTCACGGTGCGGTAGAGGGCCAGATCAAGACTGGAGCGCGTGATGGGTTTGAGCAGAATGTCTGTAATGCCGAAGCGCGCTCCACTCTGGGCGTATTTAAATTTCTCATGGCCCGTCACCAGAATGAACTGGCAGCGGCCTGAATTTGCACGGATGCGCTCAATGCTTTCAAGTCCGCTCATGCCGGGCATTTCCACGTCCATGATGACAATGTCCGGCTCCAGCTCAGAAACCATCTCCACTGCCTGTGCACCGTTTCGGGCATGGCCGAGCAGTTGGGTGTGCAGACCGTCCCAGTCAATGCACTTTTTGACGTATCTCGCAAATATCTCGTCATCGTCCACTATTAAAGCCCTGAGCATTTTCAGCACCTGCCTGTCAGTATTTCAATCATGCTCACGACCGTTTGCGCTGATACAGCCCGCGTTGTACCTGAGAATGATTTCTGTTCCCTTCATTTTTTCACTTATTGCCTCTATTGAGTACTGACCTCCGCACAGCAGCTCCATGCAGCGGCGAACGCTGTATAGTCCAAAGTGCCCCTCGCAGCGTCCGCTGAGCACCTCTTCAAAATGTGCGGTGTCCATACCGACGCCATTGTCCGCGACGATTATTGTGACCTCTTGACCTCCACGGACGGATACGCTCACGTCCAGCTTGTTGCCTCCGGGCCTGAAAAATGCATGTTTCACGGCGTTTTCGACAAGGGGCTGTATGGTCATTTTGGGAATGGGCAGGCGTGCAGCCTCAGGCTCGCAGCAGAGGGTGTATTCTATTTTGTCGCTGCGGCTGTGTGAAGTAATGTCGAAGTAGAGCTGTACGTGCTCCAACTCCTGTTCAATGCTGACAATATCCTGACCATCGCTCAGTACGCTGCGGTAGTATTCGGCGGCCATGTGGGAAATGCGGCTTGCGTCCTCACCCTGCTCCATCTCACACATGGCGCTTATTGTGTTGAGCACGTTATAGAGGAAATGCGGCTGAATCTTGTTTTGCTGCACAGCCAGCTCCGTTCTGAGCTTTTCGCGGTGGACAGTGTCAAGCCTGGATATAAGCTGCTCTATTCTGTCCAGCATGCTGTTAAAGCTTTTGGAAAGGACGGCGATTTCAGTGCTCTCAGAGCTCTCGTCGCAGCGCACCTGCATATTTCCCTCGTTTATCTCATTGGCAGTGTTGGTCAGCGCCGTGAGCGGGGCAAGGGTGCGCTTGGTGATGCTTCCGGCCTGGACCATGGCCACAGCAAGGCCAATGAGCAGCGCGGCAAGCACGGCTATTGCGGAAATACCGCTGCTTTTGTAAAGCTCCAGCGCCGGAATCAGCAGTATCAGCTCGGCGTGGAGAGATTCGACGACTTTTCTCTGGCAAAGCCACAGGTTCCCGTCAAACCAGTCCAGCACCCTGTCGTTATATGAAATGTCGAGCGAGGTACCAAGCGCGTCGGACTCAGTGGAGGACAGGACGGTGCCGTTTTCGTCGCAGAGGTAAATGCGCTGTCCGGCGCATATCATCTGCTCTTCATAAAGCTTTTGAAGCGTGCTGCTTTCGGCGCAGGCATAGATGTAGCCAATTTTTCTGATGTTGTCGATATACCGGAGCATCTTGCCCACCAGCAGCACCGGCTCGCCCTCCTCTGAGAGCGGCAGCTCACGCAGGCCGAAGCTGTATGTTTTCCCGCGCTTGTCCTCGAGCACATTGTGGTACTCAGAGTCGAAGCTGCTGCCCAGTTCGGCCTCCAGCAGCGAGTTGTCGGCGTAGACAATCCCGTCCGTGTCAAACAGGAACATCATAAGCACGCCGTCGTACATTTGCCGGGTCAGGTAGAGAACGTTGTTTATGCTGTTGTATTTTTGAAGGCTGCCGCCGCTTTCCGGAAAGAGGACGGAGCTGTCAAGGTTGTTCAAGCTGAGGAAGGCCGAGTCAACGGCGGTCATAAGGTATGAGCACTGCTCGTCCAGACGGTTGCTGAGCTCATTGGTTTTGCTCTGCATCGTGATGCGCATGCTTGGCAGCACACTGAACCAAACTGTCAGCACAAACCCCAGCAGCATGATTGCGGCTACGGCCGCAAGCAAATAGATATAGGACGCCGTCAGCTTCTTGTGGAAGGACTTGCTCTTCACGGCCACACCTCCTTGCGGCTCCGGGCCGCTCAGTTCATCGTGCTTTTCCTCCGAATCTTCACTCCATCGTGGTACATTGTGATTTCAAACATTGAGCGCTGGCTTGGCATGACTGAGGTCGTGTACTCAATAAGCAGCTCGTTTTGATCCCACGTGGAGCGTTTTAGCAGAAAGGCGGGCTGGCCTTCGCCGCATTCCAGCAGTTTGCTCTCCTCGCGGCTCATTATTATCGCCTCATAAGTCTCAACAGCACGGCTGGGCTGCAGGCCGTAATGCTCGGAGAGAATGGAATAGAGGGCATTGTTCTCAAGCCGTTCCCAGGAGAGGTCGGGGCACAAATCAACCGGCAGGAAGGTCTTTTCTATGAGCAGAGGTGTGCCGTCAGCCAGCCTCAGCCTGACGACTTCTATCAGCCGCTCGGATGTGAAGCGCTGGAGCGGGGAGGAACATTCGTCGCGGTATACCAGCCGGTAGCTGAGTATTTTTGAAGACGGAGTCATACCAATCCTTTTCATGTCCTCCGTAAAGCTGTAGAGGTTTCCGAGGCGGCGGGCCACCTTCTGCTCTGCGACGAAGGTGCCGAGTCCCTGCTTGCGGACAATAAGCCCTTGCTGTTCAAGCTCATGAAATGCCTGCCGCACGGTAGTGCGGCTGATGTGATAGGCGTCGCAAAACTCGTTTTCAGACGGAAGCATCTCGCCCGGCGCCAGCTTTTTTGCGCCAATCTGTTCCTCAATGATATCAAGAAGCTGGAGATAAATCGCTCTGGGCGCATTTGGGTTTACCTGGGAAGTAAAATCAAAGCCCATAAATCACAACTCCTATTCCCAACCAAACGTAATAATATCAGCCCTCATGCCCAAACTCGAGGCGGAACGACCCGCTGAGTTTTCCGGCGGATACGCGGTATTTTCTGGCCAGCGACGGGCCGCAGCTGTTGGAGCCGAGGCCGCTGTGGGCGATGTCAAGGCACAGTACGTTACGCCCGCAGGGTACAAGCTCGTGGCGGTGACGCTTCGTAGTCAGCTCCTCCTGCGTGTAGCGGCAAAAGCTGAAGCTGAAGGGTTTCGCGGCGTAAATGCGTACGCTTTCGCTGCTTCCGGAGAGCTTAAGCTCTGAGCAGCCCCAATGGCTGCCGCTCTCCTGCGGCTTGATGTAGGGCTCGATACCCTCCTCGGCGGCAAAACGGTATCTGCCCGGCATTGATGCCCGGTGCTTGTCCACATAGCTCTCGTGCGGACCATAACCGAAATACTCCGCCCCATCCACAGCGGCGGGGAGGAAGAATCGCAGACCGAACCGGGGCAGCCAGGGCATGTCAGTGTTCCGCACCGCACGGATGGAGACATCCAGCGCGCCCCCGGCGCTCAGGCGCCAGGTCATTTCGGCTTCGAGTATGTTTTGCAGCGACACAGCGCCAAGACTGATGCGGCAGCGCAGCTGAAATATCCCGCGCCGCTGTTCTGCTCGATATTCCTTGAGGCGCGGTATCGCCCGGTCATAGCCCGCGGCCTCCCACTCACGGCGGATGTACATGTCGTTGTCCGTCGGCGCGCGCCATATGTTCAGCGTGGCGTCCTCCGCGGCCGTCTTGCCGTCGATGCTGAGGCGCAGGAGACGTCCGTCGGACTTGCTCCACACAGCGCGCACGCGCCCGGAGGCGGCGGAAAGCTCCAAATCGTCCTCGTACACCTCCCAGACCGCGCCGCGTCCGAGCATTGGTTTCGGACTGGCGGCGTGCGTGCGGAGTATTGCCTGGTCGAATCCGACCTCTGTACCGCGCGCATCAAACCACCTGAAAACCAGTGCTGCAAAACCCTCGCCCGGCTGCTGGAATTCTATTCCCAGCGCGCGTCGCGCGTGCGGCGGGATATCTATCGCCTCGCCGCGCAGGCGGCAGAATTCCGTTTCGCCGTCCTCGGACTGGAGCCGGCAGCTGAGCGTAAGATCATCGGCGGGGCTGAGGAAATCCCGCATGTTCTCAAAGACGAAGCGCCGAGCTTCCGCGTCAAATTCAACGAGCCGCACGGGGCGGATGACCTGCTTATACTCCAAAAGCCCGGTGTGAGGCATCCTGTCCGGGAAAACCATGCCGTCCACACAGAAATTGCCGTCGTTCGGTTCGTCTCCGAAGTCGCCGCCGTAGAGGTAGCGCAGCCCATCATCTGAGGCAGATAGCACGGCGTGGTCGCACCACTCCCAGATAAAACCGCCGCAGAAGCCTGGGTGGCGGCGCATGCACTCCCGGTAGTCCTCTAGGTCTCCGGGGCCGTTGCCCATGGAATGGCAGTATTCGCACAGCAGAAGGGGCTTCTCGGGCCCGGCTGCGAAGTATGCGTCAATTTCCTCGATGCTCGCGTACATGCGGCTGTAGATGTCCAGATGTTCCAGGCTGAATCGACCGCCGCGGCGCGGGTGGATAGAGCTCTCGTAATGCGTCAGCCGCGAGGGGTCGGCACGCTTGGTCCACTCCAGCGCGGCCTCAAAGTTGCATCCGTAGCCTGATTCGTTGCCCATGGACCAGATGAGCACGCAGGGGCGGTTTATATCCCGGAACACGAGCTGCCGTACGCGGTCAAGAATGACCTCACGGTAAGCCGGGTCGTCGGCCAGCAGGCCGAAGTCGGCTCCCTTGCCGTAGAGGGCGTCCACGCCGTGGGTCTCGATGCAGGCCTCGTCAATGACGTAAAATCCCAGCCTGTCGCAGAGGTCAAGCAGCAGGGGGGAGGGCGGGTAGTGCGAGGTCCGCAGGGCGTTGATGTTGTGGGCCTTCATCATGAGCAGATCGCGCTCAAGCTGCTCATAAGACGAGCTTGCGCCTGTGACGGGGTCGCTGTCGTGACGGTTCATGCCGTTAAAGGTGATGGGCGAGCCGTTCAGACAGATGCGCAGCTCGCTGTCTATAGCCACACTTCGGATGCCTACACTCTGGGCGATGTATTCGCTTCCGCAGTGGAGCAGCAGGGTATAGAGCTCCGGCGTCTCAGCCGTCCATAGACGAGGCGAGGCGATAGGGATGCTCAGGCCCTCCTCATAGCGGCCGGAGGCAACGAGCACACCGTCCGGGTCGAGTAGGCGAAAGACTGTCTCAGGCGGAGCCCCGGTGAAAGAGAGTCTCAGCCCAACACGCGCTTCGCCATTCTTGAGCTCGGTAGTGATGCGCAGGTCCTCAATGCAGTTCTCGTCCCTGTCTAGGATATAGACGTCCCTGAAAATGCCGGAGAGCCGGAACTTGTCCTGGTCCTCGAAATAGCTGCCGTCGCACCATTTGAGGACGAGAAAGCAGATGGTGTTTTCCCCGTCGTGCAGGAAATCGGTGATATCAAAACGGCTGGTGGAGTAGGAGACCTTGCTGAAGCCTGCGAACTGTCCGTTCAGCCAGAGGTAAAAGCAGCTGTCGATGCCCTCACAGTTGAGCACCGCCCGAGTCCCGGTCCGTTTGTCATAGGTGAAGCTGCGCATATAGACACCGCAGGGGTTTTCAAAGGGGACAAATGGCGGGTCGAAAGGGAAGGGGTAGCGTATGTTGACGTACTGCTGTTGGTCAAAGCCTTTCATTTGCCAGGACGAGGGCAGGTCAATATATCCATATCCGTCCATGAGTCCGATGTCCTCCCATAACGGCGCAGTCAGCGCACGGACGTTTTCAAAGAAACCGAAACGCCAGCGCCCGTTCAGGCTGTGAAAGCGCCGCGAATACTCTCGCCTGAGCCGCGCCGCATGCTCGTTGTCGGCAGGGATAAAATAGGAACAGGCAGGCAGCGCCCCGATGCGAATGACAGCGGGGTTCTCAAAGTAGTTTTGAATAAGCATGTTGACCTCCAGCAAAAGCTGTTTTATTGTAATAAGACGCATGAAGGCAGGGGGGCGTATCTGCGCCGGCCCTGCCTCCGCTGCTCATTTGGAGCTTATACCAAGTACGACGGGCGTGGACTTGTAGCCTATGCCCATGCGGTCTATGCCCATGTCGATGAGCTTGAGGAAATGCTCGCGCGTCCTTATGCAGCCGGAGCCCTTGATCTTGGCCTTGCCCTCGGCGTTCTCGAGCATTATTGCGACAACCTCCTCCGTGGCGCCAACGCAGGGCCCGCCGGTGTAGAAGCCGGTGGAGCTCTTTACAAAATCGGCTCCAGCAGCAACGGCGACGCGGGTGGCCTCGGCAATCTGCTGCGCGTCAAGCGCGTCGGTTTCAAGAATGACCTTGAGCGCAGTGCCGTACTTGTGGCAGACCTCGGCAACTGCGCGTATGTCCGCGCCGACCTCGTCCCACATACCGCTGCGTATCCAGCCGTAATTTGCGACCACGTCAAGCTCAAAGATGTCTCCGCGACGGCAGTATTCCTCAGCCTGGAGGCACTTGGAGCGCGTGGTGGAGAGCCCGAAGGGGAAATCGCAAACGACGCATATTTTCGTATCCGTGCCTGCGCAGAGCTCGGCCGCAATGTCGAGGGAGGCCGGGTTTACGCACACGGTACGGCAGCCGTAGTCAATGCCCTCCTGAATGTATTTGCGGATGTCGTCCTGAGTGAACTCAGGCTTAAGAACGGACTGGTCAATGTAGCTGGCCAGCTCCTTGACAGACATATCTGCCGCTTTTTTTCTTGTTTCCATTTCTTCACCGTACACCGCGAAGGATGTGCGCTCCTTTCCAAGATTGGGCGATGGGTAATTCCCTCACGCCCATGTTGTATGATAATGTATTGATAATTATCTGTCAACAGCAATACAAGCAAGCATCCTGGTGTACACATCTAATATAGCAAAAGGAAATTTCCTTGAAAACTGGCTGATTGCATAATATTGAGCAACATTATTTGAATAATCACACAAAAATGACAATATACCTGGAATTAGGTTCGTTTTTTCCAAGTCATAAACACAATTTCCATGTACAAGCGGCCGTCTTGCCACTATGCTAATTGTATCATACAACCGTATGAAATCCAAAAACAGAGGAGCAGAGGAGAATGAAAAAACTTTTGGCGCTGTTGCTTGTTCTTGCAATGACGTTTGGCCTGGCTGCATGCGGACAGGAGAGCGCACAGCCGTCCGCCGCACCTTCCCAGAGTTCGGACCCCGCAGCTGAGCAGACGGGAGACGCAGAACACGAGCCCGTAACGCTTAGGATTTACGTCAGATACTCCGATGACGACACAATACTTCCGTATGACTACGCGGTAGAGTGCCTTAAGGAGGATATGCCCTGGGTCACGTTGGAGCTTGAGGCTATGCCCGCCGATGACGGCGTCAAGCTCAAGTCCATGGTTGCGACCGGCGACCTTCCGGACATTTTCTCCCTCCAGGGCTCTGACCTCATAGACTCCATGATACAGGCCGGAGCAGTCGCCGATCTCACGGAGGATATAGAGGCAAACGGCTTCTTTGACAAGGTCCTGCCCGCCGCTTACAGCAAGCTGTATCACACTGACGGCAAGATCTACACTCTGCCTTACACCAGCACTGAGGTTGCCCTGCTCTTTGTGAACAAGACCATATTTGAGGAAAACAACGTTGCCATCCCGACCACCATTGACGAGTGGGTGGCGGCCGCCGAGACGCTTTCCGCGAACGGCGTCACCGTTCTGCCCATCTTCGGCAAGGAGCAGTGGATATGCAACACCTTCTATGACGCGCTTGTCACGCGTTATATCCCCGAGGGTCTGACCGGCCTCCAGGAGGGAACGACCAGCATCCGCGACGAGGGCTATCTCAAGGCCGCGCAGGATTTGAAGCGCCTTGCTGATGCCGGCGCTTTCCCCGCGGGCGTGACCACGCTCAACTATGAGCAGGCCACCAACATGTGGTACAACAACGAGGCTGCCATGTTCTTCAACGGCCAGTGGGAGATCACCACCGCCGATGCCTATCTCGGTGAAAGCGCTGACTGGATCCCCATCCCCGCCGCTACCGAGGAGGACATTGAGACTTCGCAGTATGCCTTCGTAGGCGGCACCGGCACGGCCGCGGGCCTGGGCGTATCCGCATGGAGCGAGAACTACGACGTAGCCGTTGAAGTCGCCTGCTATCTGGCGGAGAAGTACGCCGAGTACAACTTCACTCAGCGCGGCGCCGCCACGGTTGCCGTGCAGTGCGACAAGCCTGTTGAGGTCGAACCTCCTGCAATGATGTCCAAGCTGGGCGAGTGGATGCCCAAGATCACCAGCACCACCGTTCTCGCCGGCAGCGGCGGCAACATGGAGCTCTACACCGTGCTCGGAGAGGGCACGCAGAGCCTGCTTGCCGGGGTAATGACGCCGGAAGAGTTTATCGAGAGCATCGCTTTTGTGCTCGGTGAGTAAAAATCAGGCGTTAGCAGCACAAGGAGAGGCCCGCGGGCCTCTCCTTGTGGGTAGGCAGAAAGGGGTGCCCATTCCATGAAGAAGTATCTGGGGAACAAGCGCGTGATAATCTTCCTTATTGCGCCTGCCATGATACTCATATCGGTGATGGTTCTGTATCCCATGCTTGTGCTAGTGGTGCACAGCTTTACTGAATGGGATGGATTGAATCCGGCGACCTTCAACGGTATAAGCAACTACATCAAGCTTTTCAAAGACCCAATATTCTACACAGGTCTCAAAAACGGCCTGATATTTGCAGGGCTTCAAGCCCTCATACAGATACCGCTTGCAACCCTGCTGGCATTTGCCGTCAAGCACTCTGGCCGTATTGAGAAAAAATTCTTCCGCATTTCCTACTATATTCCCGCCGTGCTCTCGATTACAGTCGTCTCTCAGCTCTGGCTGTCCATGTACAACGCCGACAACGGCCTTATAAATAAACTCTTTGAGCTTCTTGGCATCTCGTACAGGCAGAATTGGCTCGGGGACGAACACTGGGCCATTGTTGCCATAACCATGGTAAATATTTGGCAGTTCACGGGTTATCAGTTTATCCTGCTGCTTTCTGCCGTGAACTCCATACCCGACCATTATTTCGAGGCGGCGAGGATCGACGGCTGTACCAAGGCCCAGGCGCACATCAAGATAACCATCCCGCTCATGCAGGAGACGTATAAATACTGCCTCATTATAGCAATAACCGGCGGCCTCAACGCCTTTGCCAGCATGAACATAATGACTGGCGGCGGCCCCGGCACCTCTACGTATACGCTGACATACCTCATGTATCGGTCGGCGTTCAAGATCGGCAACTACGGCTACGGCTGCACATCGGCAGTCATGCTGGTCGTCCAGTGCCTGATCGTTTCGATCATCATTAACAGGCTTGTAGCGCGAGAGCGCATAGTTTACTGACAAGGGGCTGAGAGATATGAAACATCATAAAAGGCTATCTGTCGGCTCGCTGCTTTTCAAGGTCATTCTCTACGTCTACGCGGTCGTGAACCTGTATCCGCTCATTTGGATGCTGTTCTATTCCTTCAAGGACAACCTGGAGATATTCGCGACGAACCCCTTCGGCCCGCCTACAGTGCTGCACTACGAAAACTACGTCAAGGCATGGAATACCTTCAACCTGCCGACATATTTCATGAACAGCGTAAAGGTGACTGTAGCAGTCATAGTATTCGTTGTCGTATTCTCCACTATGTTTGCGTATGCAACGGCTCGTATGAGGTTCAAGGGCCAGGGCTTTCTGCGGATGCTGACGCTCATCGGGCTTTTCCTCCCGCTTCAGTGCATCATGATACCCATAGCCGTCCTCGTGCGCGACCTGCACATAAACAACACGCTCTGGGCGGTCATAGTGCCGTATACAGCGTTTAACCTCTCATTTTCGATAATGGTGCTGTACGGCTATATGCGTAGCCTGCCGTTCGAGCTTGAGGAATCAGCCTGCATAGACGGGGCTTCGGTACTCACGTGCTTTCTGCGCGTGATCGTTCCAAATGTCAAGTCGGCAATAGCAACTGTGTCGATATTTATTTTCATGAGCGTATGGAACGAGTATAACCTCGCCCTTATCCTGCTCACTCGCGAGGAGCTTAAGACCCTGCCGCTGGGCCTTCTGTTCTTCCAGGGCGAGTACACCACAGACTGGGGCGCCATGGGCGCGACAATGGTCATTGCCAGCATACCCACCGTGCTGGTGTACACGCTTTTCAGCTCCCAGGTAGAAAAGGCCATGACGGTATCCGGTGCGGTAAAGGGTTAAACCGTCGAGGTGTTAAGGAGGGTAAATATGCACAACAGCTTTGAATTCAAAGTCGGTTTTCAGCAATTTGCAAACAGATGCCCTGAGAGCCTGAAGCCCGGGCGTGAGTCCTTCGTGTGGTACATAGAGGAGTGCAAGCGCATGGGCGCGCACTCGCTCTCCATGATGCCCGTAGCCAGGATACCGGAGTCGGAAAAATACGACGCGGGATACCTGGAGTTCTCGGATATGGGCTACGTGCGGGAGATGGCCGCCCTTGCAAAGGAGGCGGACGTGCACTTTGTAGTGTATTGCATCCCGCTTATGAGCCTGGCCGGACTAAAGCATCCGGTGACCGGCCAAGTTGGCATGGAGCCCGCTGCGGCCAGGAAGTATCTTGACAAGATAATCGAGATCTGCGACATCTTCGGCGCTGACACCCTGGGCGGCGGTTATGGCAAGCTTGAGGTAAAGTACAGCCGCTATAACCGGGCCGTGAGCTACGATACAGTCAAGGCTTTCGTGAAAGCGAACCTGAAAGAGCTGGGCAGTGCGCTCGAAGGCACGAATATAATGATGGCCTACGAGAACCACTGCGATTTTACTGGCCGCGAGATAGCGCAGATCTTGGAGGAGACGGACCACCCCAACATAGGCGGAATGTTCGACATAGGAAACGGCGCGGTCATATGCTGCGACCCGATGGCGGACGTGGAGTATCTGGCGCCCTGGGCCGTAGCCGCGCATTTCAAGGACTTCAAGGTCGTTGACAACCCGGTTTTCGAGCACCTCTGGCAGGACATGCCCATGATATTCAAAGGCTGCTGCCTCGGTGAAGGGATAATTGATTTTGACGTAATAATGCGCGCCATCTGCGAGAAGGCAAAGCGCAAAAACGGGATGATACTCATGGCTGAGCCGGCGTTTATACTCCCGGAACAGCACTACAACTGCCTTGAAGAGATGCACGAGTTTGACAGGAAGTGCACGCGTCAGTTTGTGAGCTTCATGCAGGAGCTCGTTGAAAAGTATTGAGATTTGGAGGGCTGAAAAATGAGGAAAATGGGTATCGGCGTCGCGGGATGCGGCTCAACAGGCATACAGTCCGTCTGCCAGCACACGGTGTTCCCAGACGAGTGCGAGCTGGTTTATACTGCGGCGGTAATGGACCCCGTGCCGGGCAGGGCGAAATACGTCGCTGAGAAATTCAATGTTCCCAAATACTACGAGGACTACGATGAGCTGCTGGCCGACCCCGACGTGGAGCTCGTGACCCTGGCGTCGCCAATAGGCGTGCATTTTGAGCAGGGCATGAAGGCCATACGCGCAGGCAAGCACGTACATTTCAACAAGACCATGTGCCTTACCGCCGAAGAGGCTACGGCTATGATAGATGAGGCGGCGAAATACGGCGTGAAGCTGGTATCGTCCCCCGGCCAGATGACTTCCCCCGCGCTCCGCCGCATGAGGAAAGCAATACTCACCGGCGAGATCGGCATACCGAGCTGGACCATCGGCGGCTCGGAAGGCGTGCTTTATTGGCACTGCTGGCAGCCCAACCGCGACTTCGGCAACGGCATGGAGAAAATAGACCCCACCTGGTACTTTAAGCAGCCGGCGGGCGGGCCTATCTGGGACTGCACCGTCTACGCCCTGCACGCCATGACCGGCATCTACGGCCCCGCCAAGCGCGTGACCGCATTCTCCGGCCAGCGGGTCAAGGAGTTCGAGTTTGACGGCCGCAAGATAGAGTCTGAGGTTGACGACTCCACGCAGATGATACTGGACTTCGGCGACGCGTTTTACGGAGTGATATACACCTCGCTGAAGGGCGACTTCGGCAATTATAACGGTTTCGGCACCATTACCTTCGGCACCGAGGGCCGGATCATGGACGGAAAAATCGTGGGCAAAAACGGAGAAGTCCAGCTCTACGACCCGAGCAAAATGGATTTGAACTTTGTGCGCGCCAATATGGGGCTGCCTCACCTGAACGACCACCAGGTCACCCTGGGCGAATCGCATATCTTCGAGGACATAAACCAGCTCTCCGAGTGGGCGCAGGGCGGAAAGCCTGCAGCCGGCACGGCGGAGCACGCCAGGCACGTCATAGAGATAATAGGCGCGGCCTATGAATCCGCCAGAACGGGCAGAGCCGTGGAGCTAAAGACGAGCTTCGAGCCCATTCCGCTGGAAGAGCTGTAAATAGGCGCCGGAGGGAGCAGGACAATGATAAGAGTTATCCAAGTCGGCTATGGCTATTGGGGAGAGAGCTGGGTCCAGTACCTGCGGGACGACCCTAACTTTGAACTTGCGGCCCTGGTCGTCCGAACCGAGGAAACTCTGCAAAAAGCCAGAGTTAAGTGGAAACTGCCGAATTCAATCTGCTTTACGGACTATGACGAGGCGCTGAAACTGGACGCTGACCTTGTCATCATAGTCATGCCGCATTATGCCCACATCGAATTTGCGCGCAAGGCAGTGGAGGCGGGCAAGAACGTGCTCATAGAAAAGCCGCTTTGCGACGATCTGGATGAGGCGAAGGAGTTCGCGAAGTGGATGCGCGGACGCAGTGAGCGCGTTTTTGTGAGCCATAACTACCGATATCGTGAGGAGCTTTGGCGCGTCCGCAGCGGAATAGAGAGCGGTGAGCTGGGGCAGCTTGAATTTGTGGAGCTGGACTATCGCGCCGGAATGACCACAGACCCCAACGAACACATCTGGAATATCCAGGGCTGGAGAGGCAGGCAGGTCTGTATGCAGGTCTATGAGGTCTGTATACACCACTTTGATATGTTCCGTTTCCTGACGCGTTCAAACGCGAAGTCGGTCTATGCCCTGGGCTGGAATCCGGAATGGGCCGTGACCCGCGGGCCGGAGTCGCTTTTCATAGTTATAGAGTTTGAAAACGGCGTGAAAGTGCAGTTTTCAAGCCACATGAGCTCAGTGGGCGCTCCCACCGAGTTCCAGGGCGACTGGAAGATACAGTGCAGCCGCGGTCTTGTGAGCTGGAGCTCGGGCGTCGGGCTGAACATAGCCCCGGCGGCGGATAAGCCCGGCGAGCTGCCCGGTCCCGACAAGGTCGATTTCCCGGGCACTGACAGAAAGGGCGTGCTGCACGACCTTTACCTGGAGCTGTGCGGGGAGGGCGGGACAGACCTGCCCAGCCTGGAGGACAACCTCAACAGTCTGGCCATAGCGGCCGCGGTTCTGCTTTCCGCCAAGGAAAAGCGCGTTGTTCAGCTCAGCGAGCTGCTTTGAGGTGCGTAAATGAGAGTTGCGGTAATAGGTGCCGGTCTGGTGGCAAAGACCTTTCATGTCCCCGCTTTTCTGGCTTGCCCCGGGGTCGAGATAAGCGCAGTATACGACAGGCGTCTGGAAAAAGCGGAAGCCCTGGCAGCGCCGCTGGGCGCGAAGGCGTTTACAGATTACGGCGAGCTTTTGCGCTCCGGCGCGGCGGATGCCGTCACGATATGTACCCGCACGGATATGCACTGCTCCATGGCGGTGCAGGCCGCAAAGGCCGGCAAGCACATCTTCCTGGAAAAGCCCATGGCCACAAGCGCCGCAGAGGCCAAGGAGATATGCGAGGAAACTGAGCGCGCGGGCGTTACGTTCATGCTGGGGATGCTCAACCGGTTCAGGACGGAGAGCCTTATCCTGACCGAGCGCCGCGAGGCCGGGTTGATGGGCGATATTTACCACGCCGACGCGCGCTGGATAAGGCGGCGCGGCATACCCTCAAACGGCTGGTTCGTGCAGAAGGCGCTGTCCGGCGGAGGAGCAGGCATAGACATAGGCGTCCACGCAATAGACACTGCCTGGTACCTCATGGGCAGCCCCGAACCTGTGGCGGTCAGCGCCGTAACGCACAGCCGCCTGGGGGATGCCGGAGCCCGCGGCCTGAGCAGCTGGGGAACGGAAGCGCCCGCAGGCAGGCCTATGGACGTGGAAGAGGCGGCGGCCGCTCTGATACGTTTTGAAAACGGCAAGAGCATGACCCTGACGGTCAGCTGGGCAATAAACGGCCCGGAGGAAGACTTCAATCTTAAAATATACGGCACCAGGGAGGGCGCAAGCTTAAATCCTTTCGTGATTTACGGCATGGAGCAGGGCTATTGCGCCGACATACAACCGAAGTTCGTGCGTGATGACGCGTGGAAAGAGGGCTTCAAAAACGAAATAGCGCACTTCGTACACTGCGTTGAGAGCGGGAAGCAGCCTGTGAGCTCGGCGCGCAGCTGCTACACTGTGCAGCGAATGATAGACGCTATTTATGAATCCGCCTCCCGAGCTGAGGAAATACGTTTGGATCGAGGTGAGGTATAGTGGAGCTTGACAGGCATTGGTGGAAGGAGTGCGTTTTCTACCAGATATATCCGCGCAGCTTCCAGGACTCGAACGGCGACGGTATAGGCGACCTGCGCGGAATAATAGACCGCGTGGATTATCTCGCAGACCTGGGAATAGGCGGTATCTGGCTAGGCCCGGTTTTTGAGTCCCCTGGAGACGACATGGGCTACGATATATCCGATTATCGCCGTATCCTGGACATCTTCGGCACCATGGAGGACTGGGAGGAGCTCAGAGACAAGCTGCACTCTCGCGGTATCAGGATACTTGTGGACCTCGTGGTGAACCACACCTCGGACGAGCACCCCTGGTTTGTAAGCGCCCGCAGCAGCCGTGACGACCCGAAGCACGACTATTATATCTGGAGAGAGGGCAGGGAAGGGAAGGAGCCCAACAATTGGGCGTCCTTTTTCACCCCTTCCGCGTGGGAGTATAACCCGCAGACGGACGAATACTACCTGCACCTCTTCTCCAAAAAACAGCCGGACCTCAACTGGCATAACGAAGCCGTGCGCAAAGAGGTATATGAAATGATGTCCTGGTGGCTTGACAAGGGCGCGGACGGCTTCAGGATGGACGTTATAAACCTGCTGTGCAAAACCGACGGCCTGCCGGATGCCTCCGGGCCGACGGACATGAACGGCTATGTTTTCCCGGTTGAGCACATGTGCGACGTTCCGCCCATACACGAGTACCTACAGGAGATGGCGGAGCAGGTATACGCGGACAAGGACATCTTCACCGTAGGCGAGTGCATAGCGCTGAACACCGAAGAGGGGAAGAAGTATACTGCCGGAAAAAAGCGCGAATTGGACGCCGTGTTCTCCTTCGAGCACATAGACATGGACGGCCAGCCGCTTGGCAAGTGGTATTACAGGCCCTGGGAGCTGCCTGAGCTCAAGGAGCGCCTGACCCGCTGGCAGAGCGAACTGCACGACGGCTGGCTCGGCCTTTTCTGGTCCAATCAGGATCAGCCACGGGCGCTCTCGCGCTTCGGCACCACGGGCAAGTACAGAGAGCGCTGCGCAAAAATGCTGGCGATGGTCCTGCATACGCTGCGCGGTACTCCGTTCGTCTATCAGGGCGAGGAATTGGGCATGGTAAACGTCCCGTGGACCGACGTGAGCCAACTCCGGGACATCGAGAGCCGCACGTTTGCAGAAAACTGTCGCCGAACCGGGGCGGGCGAGGAGTTTATGTGGGATGCAATACACCGCAAGGCCCGTGACAACGCCCGGACGCCCATGCCCTGGGACGGCAGCCCCAACGGTGGCTTCACCAGCGGAACGCCCTGGATAATGCTCAACCCGGACAACGACGAGATAAACGTTGAAAAGGCTCTGGCAGACCCTGATTCCGTCCTGCACTTTTACCGTCGCATCATAGCAATGCGTAAGGAAAACCTCATCATGCCATACGGCGAAGTAGAGCTGATATGGCCGGAGGACAAGCAGGTCTTTGCGTATTTTAAGCGCTTGGAGGGAGAGACCTGGCTTGTCGCCGCTAATTTCAGCGAAAACGAAGTTGTTCGCAGCTTCCCCGAGGGCGCCGCAGCCCCGGAACTGATACTCACGAACGCGGAAGACTGCGAATGGCAAAGCGAAGGCCGCCTGAAACTTGCGCCGTATCAGGCCGTCATATTGCGCCTTTCATAGAGAATCGCGCGGCAAAAAAAGCACGCCTCCCCGGCAGGGGAGGCGTGTTGTCATTCCTTTTCTTCTTCCTCTTCAACAGGAGGGAGCTTTTTTATTTCCACCTCGGCGACGCGGCGGCTGTCCACTGAGAGGACGGTGAAGCTGAGGCCGTCAAAGCTGAAGCTGTCTCCGGGCTTGGGGATGCGGCCGAGCTGTTCCATGACCCAGCCGCTGAGAGTGACGCTTTCACTCTCGCAGGCGATGTCGAAGCGCTCGAACACCTCATCCAGTTCAGCCGAGCCGCTTACGCGATAGCTGTCCTCACCGGTTTGCCTGAGCTCTTCCACGACCTCGTCGTGTTCATCCCAGATATCGCCAACCAGCTCTTCCAGGATGTCCTCCATAGTTACGATGCCCAAAGTACCGCCGTACTCATCCGTGACGACTGCCATGTGTGCCTTGGCCCTTTGCAGAGTCTTGAGCAGGGCGCTTATTTTGATGCTGGGCGGGACGTACACAGGCTGAGACATGATGGCGGCGAGTCCGCCGTCCGCTATGCCGCGGTCATAGAAATCCTTCTGGTGAACAACGCCGACTATGTTGTCTATGCTGCCGTCGTAAACAGGCAGGCGTGAAAAGCGCGAGCTGCGGAAGGCGGCCGCGACGGTCTCCTCGTCCGCGTCGAGCTGGACAGCCACAAGGTCCACGCGAGGGGTGAGCACGTCGCCGGCCTCCTGCTCAGTGAATTCAAGCGCGCTGCGCAGCAGTTCGACCTCGTCGCTGTCTATGCCGCCGCCCTCTCCTGCCTCGTCCACGATGACAGAGAGCTCCTCCTGCGTCATGCTCCGGTCGCCCTTCACGCGGAAGAGTTTGGCGACGAGCTTTTTCCAGAGCCCGAAAACCCAGCTCAGGGGCATCAGCACCCACATGAACACGCGCAGCAGCGGCGCAGAGAAGCGCGCAAAGCTCTCCGGCGCCTCCTTGGCGACGCTTTTCGGGGTTATTTCGCCAAAAATAAGCACAACAACGGTCACAACGACGGTGGATACCGAGGCGCCCTTGTCCGAGTCGTTCAGCAGTCTGATAAATGTGACCGTACCGATGGACGACGCCGCGATGTTGACTATGTTGTTGCCGATGAGCAGGGTGGAGAGCAGCTTGTCAAAATCCGAGACGAGCTTCAGCACCTCTGCGGAGCGCTTGTCGCCCCTGTCGGCCTCCGCCTTCAGGCGCGCACGGTTGAGCGATGAGAACGCTGTCTCTGTGGCTGAGAAATACGCCGAGAACAGCACCAGGACCGCCATTATGACGATGCTTGTAAGATAATCCATAGTTTATGTATGACCTCCAAAAATCATATCTATACGGATGAAAGCCATTTCAGGGCGCAAAAAAGCGCACCTGTGCCCGGCTTGGGTACAGATATGCGCAACATATGGCGGTCACAGCAGGGGTATGCCAGTTTCCGTCGCTACTATCGCTGTCCTCCATGGGACCGGGCTCGCTCCTTTCCTGATTCCGCGCCTGGGCGCAGTCAATAGCGGGATTATACACCACTAATAGCGCTTTGTCAACCGCACGCGCGGCGAATATGCAGTTATTGCCATGCGGAGAGTGATATGACGAGTTCAGAGAAAAACTAAAAATCAGCATAAACGCTGAGGGAGGCGGCGAGAGAACGCCGGTCATATTTGCTGCGGCAGAGCTTATGAGATTGTTAATAATGCTGAATTAATGGCAATCAGCACAAAGCGGGCTTCGACGCTTTGTAGATATTGTGTTATGAAGATTAAAAAATATAGAATAACAAAAGCGCTTGAGCCAATTCTCAAGTGTGAATATTGAAGTTAAAATTGAATCAGAAAAGGGCGAAGGCCACGTGTATTTAAAAAGTTTGTATGCAGAACATGTCCACATGGGCGAGGTCGTCTCCGAGGCTGAGCGCATCGAAAACCCCGTCTACTGCGAGATGATAGCCGAGCGCGTGACGAATCTGGCTGACTGCACCACTGAGATGGACATCTCCGGCGACAACCGCTCCGTCGCTGCGGGCGTGCTGACCGACGACCCGAACGTGCGTGTTATCATTGCGTATAACTCCCTTGTTTCCACGGCCGGCAGCCAGTACATAATGGACACCTATCCTGAGGATGAGCAGGATGAGTTTGCCTTCTTCTCCGGCGGAGTAATGGGCGACGAGTACGAATACCTAATAGGCGCCGTGTTCGAGACTTCCGGCACCAAGAGCGTGTTCCGCGGTGCCTGCCAGTTCGGTGGCGGCGACGCGGCGGCCACCCTGGCGAACCTTGCCTATAACGTCATGTTTGGTGAGGCCGGCGTGGACTACGACAAGTCCAACCCTAACAGCATCGGCCTGTATTTCCCGATAGACGCGGAGCTGAACGGCGGCAACGCGGCCCTCGTCTGCTTTGACACCTCGCCCTACATTGAGAGCTTCACCTATGAAGAAGTGCTTGCCCGCGAAAACCTGATGGTCTACTGGGATGAGCAGAACGAGAGCTTCCCCGCACGCACTCAGAAGGCGGGGGAGGTGGTGCTCGAAGCGCGCGACCTCACCGGCAACAGCGCCCTTGCGGAGAAATACCGCGGCGAGCTGAGGATAAAGGTCCCGGGTGTAAAGCAGATGGTGGTGAATCTCTCCGGAGGCAATCAGCAGAAGGTAGCCCTAGCAAAAGCCCTGGCCGCCGACCCGGACATCATCATCTTCGACGAGCCGACAAAGGGCATAGACGTCGGCGCAAAGCAGGAGATCTACCAGCTTATGAACGACCTAGTGGAGAGCGGCAAGGCCATCATAATGGTCTCCTCGGATATGGAGGAGATACTGGGCATGTCAGACCGCATAATCGTCCTGCATGAGGGCCTGGTGTCGGGTGAGCTCATGCGCGGCGAGTTCAGCCAGGAGCGGGTGTTGCAGCTGGCTTCGGGCGTCTGAGGGAGGTACGCAGCACATGAACGAAAATAACAAAGGCAGGAGCCTCAAGGCCGCAGGCCGATATCTGTATCAGGAAGGCACTGTATACATCATACTCGTTGCGCTCATCATCTTTTTCTCGATTGTCAATCCCAAGTTCTCTCATCCCGCAATCTCTATAATCTCATCACTCAGAGCACCTATATAGCATCGCGGGTATGGGCATCTGCTTTGTAATGATCAGCGGCGGCATTGACCTCTCCGTCGGTTATCAGATGGCCGTCTGTGGCTGCGTCGCGGCGATCATCATGCTGGAGACGACGCTGCCTTTCTGGGTAGTCTGGCCGGTCTGCATCGTGCTGGGCTTCCTCATGGGTACGCTCAACGGCCTTATCGCTTCCAAGCTCAAGCTGTTTCCGCTTGTCGTGACGATAGCCACAAGCGAGGTGTTCAAGGGCATTGCCTATACGATAACCTCATCGAAGTCCTACTCCGGTATGCCGGACGCCTTCCGTGCGCTTTACAAGACGAAACTACTCGGTCTCCCGCTGGACGTCTACCTCGCAATTCTCGTCGTCGCCGCCACCTGGATAGTGTTGAACAAGACCCACTTCGGCCGCGACGTGCTGGCCGTCGGCGGCAACAAGGAGTGCGCAAGGCTCTCCGGAATCCGCTCGGATCTGGTTCAGACCCTCTGCTTTGCGCTGACCGGCGCCATTTTTGCCATTGTCACCCTGGACATGCTCGCCCAGCAGAACCAGACCTCCGCCACTACCGGCCCGGGTACTGAGATAACCAGCCTGACTGCGGCGATAATCGGCGGCATCAGCATGATGGGCGGCAAGGGCAACGTCGTAGGCATGGTCGCTGGCATCTTCGTCATGCAGATGATAGCCAACGGCATGCAGCTGGCGGGCTGGGGGACCTATACCCAGTACATCGTCAAGGGCGTCATTCTTCTGTTGGCCATAGGCTTTGATGCCATCAAAAACTATCCCAAGCCTGTCGTGCGCATACACAAGGACAAGGTCGGCGCCGGCAAGGCCTCCTGAGGGGGTGGGTCCCATGAATGAGCCTAAAACCTCGCCCGGCCTTGGCGCGCCGCCACCGGGCTGGACTCCGCCCATGGCAGATATCAGCTGGGTACGACGGAAGTACCTTGACATTCCATATGCAGGGCAGAGCCCGAACCAGCGGCTAGACATCTATCTGCCGCAAGAGGGGGAGGGGCCGTTCCCTCTGCTCATACACGTCCACGGCGGCGGCTTCGCCTTTGGCGACAAGCGCGACGACCACATGAACGCCTACCTAAAGGCCCTCGGCTGGGGCTGGGCCGCCGCTTCTGTGGAGTACCGCCTGAGCGGCGAAGCGCCCTTCCCGGCAGCCGTGCTGGACTATAGTGAAGCTACCAAGAAATCCCGCCAGAAGATGTACGAGGAAGCCGCAGCCGG
>OHEM01000159.1_pt1 | contig 34531 bp, 25 predicted proteins | sample 1567281 | NCBI WGS metagenome assembly OHEM01 (sample SAMEA3879537, study PRJEB24766) | human gut metagenome | biome: human-associated habitat; feature: feces | place: USA | collected 1985/1987
CTACAATAATTTAAAGCCGGTATTTTCACATAACCCTACACTATTTTAGAGCGCCACAATGCCACATTATATTATTATTCCTAACTGATTTGAAAAAAGATATATCATTACCTATATGATACCATTAATTTCAACCAATGTTATCATTAATTTCATCTAATTTATCAAATATATCTTCTAAAGAACCATCACGATATTCATTTCCACGAATATCATCTAATTTTTCATTCATTGTTCTCAATTCATCCAAAATTTCATTCAATAAATCAACGACTTCATTCATGATTCGTCACCCCTCATATATTTCTTCCATCTTCTTAATACATCTTTTGATGGCTCATCCAAATAAGACAAAGCCATTTCTTTCATATCATCCAAAATACCATAAGCAGCTTCTGCAATACTTCCCGTAATAGCTGCGATGGTATCACTATCTCCACCAATCGAAATTGAATCTCTAGAATTATTTCAAAAAATATAGTATCATACATACAGAAACTAACTTGTGATGGATAAAGCTGGGCTGGCTGTGCCAGTAAGATGTTAATCGAGATGCCTTTGCTCCTAGGGTTAGTTTTTTTCTTTTTATACTAATTTCATTTCTTCGATTGCACGCAACAAATCATCTTTTTTAAATGTAATCAAATCCTCATCTGATATCTCATTTAAACTCGCCAAACGATTCGAATGAGCCTTTTTACTCTTATCAAACAAGTTACGCATTTCTCGACCATTCGCAAAATTATCTGGTTTATGAGTACACAAGTCGTTTAAATATGACTTTAATGTATCTTGTGCTTCTAAATCCATCCTAAAATCATTTTGTTCGCACAACAATCCAAAAATCATAAATAATTCTTCTTCAGAATAATCATCAAAATGAATATATTCATTAAATCTAGATTTTAATCCAGGATTTGATTGTAAGAAAGATTCCATTGGCTCATCATAACCAGCAACAATCACAATAAACTCATCACGATGATCTTCCATGGCTTTTAATAAAGTATCAATGGCTTCTTGACCAAAATCATTTTCACCCTTAGCCAAAGTATACGCTTCATCAATAAAGAGAATGCCACCCATAGCTTCATCAATCTTTTCCTTCGTTTTCAACGCCGTTTGTCCAACATATCCCGCAACAATCTCACTACGATCCACTTCAACCAATTGACCCTTTTCTAAGATTCCCAATTGTTTATAAATTTTAGATAATAATCTAGCTATCGTTGTCTTGCCAGTACCAGGATTTCCCTTAAATACTAGGTGTTTAGAAGTATTAGAAACTTTCAAGCCTTTGCTCTTACGAAGTGCATCTATTTTCAACTCATTAATGATTGAATGTACCTGTTGCTTTACTCCGTCCAATCCAATCATGGAATCCAATTGTTTTTGAAGATCTTCTAAAGATTCTTCAGACTCCACCTCAATTTCATCCTGAACCACTTCTTCTTTGACTTTATCAACAACTAAAGGTTTCTCCTCTTGTTTAATATCCAATAGTTTAATGTATTGAATAAAATGATCCTTTACAATATCTTTCTTATCATTCTTATTAAACAAATAATAACGACCCAGTTCATACACAAATTGGGCATAAAAAGTTTTTACAATAGGCATTAAATTTAATGTTTCAAAATCAGAAAACCAAGAATGAATAGAAATAACGTCATTCAAATTATCTTGTGAACCAAGAAACACTTTATTAAAGTAATCCATACGAAGATCTGCATGTTCTAAAGATATGATTTCTATAAACCCAACAATATTATTTAAAATAACTTGCTTTACATTTAAATGACCACCATCTTTATCAATCAATTCCTGCTCTTTAGAACATGCTAATAATAATTTAGCTAATGATTGTTTTACATCTATATCCATAAAACCAACCTTCTTTATGCATATTGAATTTGATTATGCAACGAATCATATAATTTCGATGCATCCTCACCCTCAATACCATTAAACATTTCAGAAATTTCTTTTTCCAATTCATTCTGAATTTCTTCACTCGTCTTTTCATGAAATACATTCAATAAAGATGTATCTTGAAGTGTTAAAATAATTTCTTGATTATCAATCACTTCTTGTTTTTGATCTTGGACTTGTTCTAAGAACTCATTATAATAAGTATCCATTTCATCCGTATTTAAACCTAAATCAAAAATACCATGATCTTGTAACAATTCAACAAACCAAGATTGAGTTAGAGTGTCATATAAACTCATCCACTTATTGTGAGACGTATGCCATACTTCATCACCACTCAAAATATCTTTATAGTTAAAATAATATTGTTCATCAAAGAAACGCAATGAAGCAGTATACATCGAAAGCATCATAAATACAGTAAGAATCATATTGTCCTTATTATCAATCAAATCCGATTTTAAAGAATCAATCATCATATCCAAGACAACATATAATGAATCCACTAACTTACGCATTTGTTCTTCACTATAAGGCTTTTGTTTCTTACGACAATCCAACATATCCTGATAATCACTAATCACCTTATTGTATTCAGCTTTAATATGAAGTTCAGTCCCTTTATTTAAAGTCTGTTGAACCTTTTCAATCGCACCAACAATCTCTTCTTCCATCGAATTTAACTTCTCATATAGAATCGCAAAAGAAGCCCAAGTCGAAACTAAATTCACACCATCCAAAATTAGTGCAATATTTTGAATCTTAGATAAATTCTTTACCATCTTCAAATTCTGATTTAATAACTTAGAATTCTTTTGAACCGCCTTTAAAACTTCTTTTGCAGCCATCTGCTGTTCAGCCTCTTTAAAAATGTTATCTAAAGCCACCTTATAGAACTTCTTAAAACGCTTATTCTTTTGACGAACTACAATTTCCATAAAATTCTTATCATTTAAGAATTTACGCAGTTCCTCTATTGTTCGTATTACTTCAATTTCATCCATACCTATTCTCCATCCTTTAATTTGTATAGAACCAATGTCAAAATCAATAAGATACAAGAATCCATACTATATGGATTATGGAAATCAAAGCGAGGCTTACGCTTATTAATTCCAATTGCTGGAACGGTTTCTCTGCGAACAAAAGTAAGAATCGTATCCATATCCAAACATTCCTTAGACAAATCAAAGTCAGAGATCAACTTCGATTGATTTTTAGTAACCGCCATATATAAACACATCATAATGCGCGTATAATCCATCAAATCCTGAAAATTCACTTCTTTAGATTTACTAATAGAAACCGCCTTTTCATAATACTTCTGTGCACGCGTCTTCTGTTTCGATGTTTCAATCTGTGATTCTAAAATCTCATTCAAACATTTAAGATAACTTTTGATCAACTTATTAAAATCACACTTATTCATTAGTTCAACCATCATAAAATGATCATATAGCTTCTCAGACATAGCTTCCTTAGTTATATGATCCAAGAACTGAAATTTTATATAAGCATTTAAATCCATCAAAACACAATCACTAGTCACATCACTATAGTCTAGCCATGTTGATTCAACAAACTCTTTGGGTTTCATATCCAATTTCTCCTCATTATTTTTTCTATTCAAATAATTCAATATTGCCTTGTGTTCTAAACGAATTTTGACATGTTCAACCTTTCATTCTTCACCACAAACAATTGCTTTAAAACTTAAATAATTCTTTTTTAATTCTTCTTTATCTATCTGCAAATCTGTTGAATAACGAAGATTTTCATAACAAGTTGGACAACAAATAAATTCAAAAATATCATCGCTATCTTTGTATTTGTAAAGTCTCATGCCGGTCAGTTCAGTATGTACTTTTGCGCCACAAAGAGGACATGTTTTGGCATATCCGCCAATCACTTTATCCTTAATACGCTGTGGTTTACACATAAAGTCTTTCACCTTGTTAAAATTGTAATCCAACTGTGACGTTTTTTTACTCACATCATTCTCTTCATCCAGATTATAATCAATTGTCGATATGTATTCAAAATACTGTCTGGTATATTTTTCAGCTATTCTTGTAATATTCAATAATAGCGAAACGTTTTTTAAGAAAAGATCTTTTAAGCAATCAACAACATCATGCTCAGAAGTTATTTTTCGTTAATTAATAGAACATTTTGGTCTTCTAAACTAAAAGGAATTACTTGTTCTTTTATTGCTACTCCTCCTATAAAGCCATGTAATTAACACTAATTATAATTCGCATTGTTATTAATATTATCAATAACACTCTTAATCTCCATCCAAGTTTGAATATCATTTCCAAACAAATCTGCAACTGAACCTTTATCCGTAAATGGAGATTGTTGTAAAACACTCATATCTTTCATTAAACCATTTCTTACAATATATTCTACAATTTGGTTTACAAAATAGATCTGTTCAGAATTAAGATTTCTTTCATCTAAGTATTTAGAGAAAGCATCTTTGGCAGCATTCATATCCAAGCCAACAATTTCTCGAACAAATTCGCAGATAGGCTTTTCTCCTACTTCTGAATAATAGTCTTTCTTAGAACCTAATTCTTTCCATAAAATATTTTCTAAAGAAACTAAATCTGTACTACTTAATGGTTTGTTTTCTTTGATTTTCAAAATAACAGGATCATCTTTTTGATGTTGGCGAATATAATACTCAATTTTAGATTTATAGTTCTTTAAATCATCGTTCTCTAATTCTGAATCATTAAATTGAACATCTAAAATATCATCTTCAAAATTAGTTTCATAAGATAATCCTTGTCTTGGAATATATTTAATTAAATCTCTTAATCTTAAACGAATATTTTCAAATTCCTCTATACCACTATATTCTAAATAATTCGTATTTAAGATAGCATGAATAATTTCGCTTTCCTTTTCTATTGCAGGAATATTCGATACTTTAGATAAACCTGTTACCTTTTTTAATAAATCTTTAATTCTACGTTTACTCTGTTTCTCAGCCAAATGAGCTAATTCAATACCATACATTAACGCATCAAATCGCACAGCACTTACCTCATCTTCATCCGGCAAGATTAGTGGTGCTAATTCTTGGCGCACCATCAAACAATCTTCATATGTAAGCATTTGATAATGATCTGGATTCGAATAGAGATCCACATATTTTAAATGTTGTCTAACATCAAAACGATTACGATCCAATTCTTTTACTTTGTCAACCATATAATCAACAAGTTCTTTACGCCATTTTTTTAATTCATCTGTTTGATAATTCAAAGCTTGTAATTTATAAGCTATCTCAAACTTCAATGCAAAAACAGCTCCCTGTACTGCAAGCATGTTCGGTGTTGCACTTCCAGTCTTCATTCTGAAAAATTCAAAATTACCACAGAAATCAAAAATCAAGAACTTATCTTTATCTTTTCCATCTAAAAGTCCAGGACATAGTCTTGTTCCACGACCAATCATTTGCCAAAATTTAGCTTTACTCATTACTTTCTTAAAGAAAATCAAATTCACACATTCAGGCACATCAATACCTGTGTCTAACATATCAACTGAAATTGCAATTTGAGGTAATTTTCTTGGATCAGAAAACTGGTCAATTAAAGTCTGAGAATAGTTAATTTTATTATCAATGACCTCTGCATAACCTTTTAATTCAGGATAATCCTTATTAAAAATTTCTAGAATAAATTCTGCATGCTTATGATTTTTCGCAAAAATTATTGTTTTACCAATTTTTTGTCCATAATCAATACGAATACCATACTTAAATAAAGTTGCTAATACCTTACGCACTGTATCTTTATTAAAAACATATTGGTTTATGGCTGAAGCACTAATAACTTCTGGAACATTCCCCTCTTCATCGACAAATGTTTCTTCATACTCTTCTTTTTCATCATTATCCAATTCATCCCAATGAATTCCATTCTTCATAAATTCTGTAGAACATTCTATAGATTTATAATCAACTAAAAATTCATCTTTTACAGCCTGAGCTAATTCATAACCATATGTCGGAATTCCGTTTTCTAATTCAAAAACCTCATATGTATTCTTATCAATTTCATCCTTAGGCGTTGCAGTTAAGCCAACTAAAGGCGCATCAAAATATGAAAATATATCTCTATATTTGTTATAAATAGATCTATGCGCTTCATCACAAATAATCAAATCAAAATGCCCGCAAGTAAATAATTTCTTGCCTTCATCCTTAATCGTATCTATACAACCAATCATTGTTTGGTAAGTCGAAAATACTGCATGAGCATTATAATTTTCTTTATCTTCCACTAAATTTGTAGCCGAAAGATCAGGTAATAAATTCACAAAACTACGCTTAGCCTGTGTAACTAATGAGTTACGATCTGCCAAGAATAAAATATTCTTAATCCAACCATTATTTAATAGCACATCAACTAAACTAATAACCGTTCTAGTCTTACCTGATCCAGTAGCCATGACTAATAAAGCTTTTCTTCTATTCCCTTTATCAAAGGCTTCACATACAGCACGAACTGCAGCTTCCTGGTAATAACGTCCAGCTATATTCTTGTTAATCGCAATATAATTCAAATGAGATTTTGTTCTTCTTAAATTGAAATACTTTTCTAAATCACGCTTTGAATAAATACTCGATACTCTTCTTTCAGGATAATCATTATCTATTATGCGTGTTTCAAAGCCATTCGTAATGAAAATCACAGGTCTTCTTTTATACTTCTTCTCTAATAAATCCGCATACAATTTTGCTTGTTGTCTTCCTACCGCAGGATCTTTACAACTTCTCTTAGCCTCAATTACCGCTAATGGAATGTTCATATCATCATATAAAACATAATCTGCATACCCAACTTCAGACTTGTTAGGCATACCTTCAAGTTCAACTTCATTAATCCAGTCTTTACCTTCAACCCATCCAGCATCCATCAACATCGCATCAATATATAATTTACGTGTATTAAACTCAGATAAATCTAATGGTTTCGCTACATATGTTTCTTGCTGTTGAACACGACGAGAACTCAATTCCTCTTTCAAAGATTTATTTTCAGCAATCAAAGCCTCTAAATCAACATCAGGAACCGCTTTAACAGGAGCCGCTTCCTCTTGTTCTAATAATGATTCGTCAAATTCTCTTTCTTCGTAATTATCACCATAACAATACGCAATAAAATCAGTAAAATAGAACAAATTACGTAAACATATTTTGGCTATACTAGACGTTTTTGTTGTTGAAGTATGAACTGCTTCATTCCCATATCGACGGATAAACTCTATTCGTTTCCAAATATCATCATCCATGATTGATTTAAAAGCTCGTGTATTCATTAATGTATGCAAATTATCCTGATATGGAACATCTAAATCTGCATCTACTGAATACATCCATTTAATACCTGCCTCCAATGCACGTCTACAGTTGATAATACACGTACTAACATCAATCTTATACGTCTTCTCTGCAACAATAGCTATATCTACAAAGCTATCAAAATCTTTTTCTTTCTTTAAATAATCGAAGTTAGTCATATACTACCTCTCTTTCTAGTTCTATAATACTCTTCTTAATATCAAACCTTGATTTATCGACTTGTTGCACAAAGTCAGCAAATTGATTTTGTGATATTAATGGTACATCAATAATATTTTCTTTATGTATCAAATTTCTATTCAATGTTGGAACACCAGTTCCATTAGAGAACCTTTTCAAATCAAAAAAATCTAACAGATAACTTAAATAAATAATATTATTACCATGATTATCAACAGAAAATAATGTTGTATTTAACGGCCAGAATTCTGTTTCACAATAATAAACTTGTCCAATAGAACCCGAACGCCCTGTAATTATTCCATGACAAGCTTTAGATGTATCGTGCCAATCAAATTGCCCATTAGCTCCATAAAGAGGAATTATGCCATCTTTATGTCTTTCTTTATTTGGTAAATCGTACCCTCTTTGTAGCGTCACGACATTAATAACACTTTTAGTTGGAAGTTTTTTTGAATTTATTATCGGATCCCCAAACATCTCTATAAATCGGGCTTTAATTAATAAATCTAAATCATCAATTTCTTTCTCTTTCAAACATATCATTCTCTCAACTTTTTCGAGAATCTCAACAATATTTAATTGCTTATCAACATCAATTAATGGAATTTCGAAATTCTTTAAAGTTGTTAAATTAATATTATTTTGAGCAACTCCTCTCCCTATATTGTTAACATAATCTTTTTTTGATTTTAAATAGTAATATAAATAATCAGTTGTTATTCTTGGATTAGTAATATTAATTCCTGCAATCGCTTGGTTAGTACAAGCTTCGATATCAAGTATTGCAACTTCTCCAAGTGTAGCAAATATTGTGTAAAGAATTGTGCCTTTTTTCAACAACTTTGCAGATGAATTATTTAATCCTTGTTCTGTTATTAATTCATCATATTCATTTACATATTTAGATTTGATATTTCCAATCTTTATCCAAGGAATATTTCCATTTTCCCAATATTCATTTTTAGACCTAGAAGGAGTTCCACCTGACACTACAGAACACGATTCCCCAATTGATGTATATTCCATAATCTCAACAAATCCGAATTTAGCTTTGCATGCGTTATCATATGTTGTATTTAAGCAACGAATTTTCTATGAGATTCTTTAACATTATTTTGATTTACCATTGCATAATGCATTGTAGTATCTATTTGAGAATGTCCTAATAAACTTTGTACTTGTTCTATAGGCATACCTTTATCAATAGCCTTGGTAGCAACTGTTCGTCTAAATTTATGTGGATGCACTTTATTAATACCTAGTTTTCTACCTAATTGACGAAGTCTTATTTCGACACCACTAATATTTAATCTGTCATGCGGTGCATCTAATGAAACAAATAATGCTACATTATCATCATTTCTAGAATTAATATAATTTCTTAAATGAATCTTTGTTCTGGCATCAAAATAAACCGGTCTTTCTTTATTCCCTTTACCAAAGACAACACACTCTCTATTTTCAAAATCAATATCATTTATATTTAATCTAACTAGCTCACCAACACGCATACCAGTAGATGAAAGTAGATCAATAATTGCTAAATCCCTTAGATTATTACAATTATCTCTTAACAATTCTAAAGTTTCATCTGAATATGTTTCTTTAATAACTTTATCCGTCTTTATTTTATGAATTCTTTTCATTGGACTTTTCAAAATATAATTTTCTTCTTCCAGCCAAGAAAAGAAACTACTTAAATTTCTTCTGATGTTATCAATACTTGCTTTGGAACAATTATTAATCTTCTGATATTCAGTCAAATACATTCTCAAATCATCCGTTGTTAAATGTGTTACATTCTTAGTAATCATCGAATCCATTTTAATTAAAGTAGCATAATAATACTTTGTAGTTCTTTCACTGCATCCTTCTATTTCTTTTGCAGCAATAAATTTATTTATAAGTTCTATATTTGTAAATTCACTAATGTGGATACCCGTATCTTCAACCACTTTTATTTCTACCTTATCCAAGCAACGACATAATACAGTATGTAAAACATCCAATTGAGAATTATCTAAATAATTCAATAATGACTGTTCTATTTCTTGTATGATTGTATTTTTCATGTTAATAACCTCCATTACCAACATCTCTACAACCATTTATTTAAACTACCTTATCCAAAATATTCCTGCATCAAACTATCATATAATTGCTGCGTTTTTTCTAATGACTTCTTAACTTCTTCCCTTGATTTATCGACTTGTTGAACAAACAATTCAAATTCTTTTTGCTTTTCGATTGGAGGTATTATAAAACTTAATTCTCCTAATATTTTCATTGTCAAATACTTAGTCAATCCTCCCAACGATTGTTGACGTAAATATTCAAGTTTATCTTCAAGTTGATATCTAAACAATTGATATGACCAGTTACCTCGCAATGTCAATACATATGTACGCTGATATGCATTAAACTTACCTTTATAATATTTAACATCATATTTACCCGCTGCATTATTTCCAGCTAACAATAATGCTTCTTGATCAAAGCCAAAATCATCAATATATAATATATCTTTTGAACAAGTAAAAAATGGATATTTTCCATTTTCAGTTGCAGCATTTGAATCCAGTTTCCCTGTTCGTGTATTAAACACATCATTCCATTCTAGAACAGTATAACCTTTATGACAAAACATCTCTACAAATCGGGCTTTGATAAGTACATCAAGTTTATGTAGAATACTACGATAATCATTTTTGAGCTGTTGAATGCTGTTCATTATTTCGACTATCCTCAATTGATCAATTTCTGAAAGAATTGGTATTTTCATCTTTCGCATTGTTGCTTGCGTCAATTTTTGACGTGTTGCACCATTAACCAAACCTGACACATCATAATACATTAAAGCATAACATAAGTAATCAACGCTTATTCCTTGCTTTGGTTTTAATACATGAGCATGGTTATTAACCCAACATTTTCCAGATACTCTATAAGCTATAGGCTTATCTTTCGAGTTGAAATTCCCTCCATCTTCTGCCAAAAGAACTAATTCATCATCAAAGATATAATCATCAACATAATCTTGGAGTCCATTAGCTCCATAATATGGATATTTTCCATTTCTCCTTTTATTAGCTGTTACTGGAATACGTTTTGAATCTAGAATCTCACAACAATCCTCTAATTTTAAATATTCCATCCCTCTACAAATCCGAATTTATCATTCAGATTCTTCCTCCTTTCCATCATTCAACAAAGCCTTTAACTCTGCCAAATTCTTATCAATTTCTCTATTTAAAGCTTCAATATCAGCTAAAATTTCACTTGTTGGTGGATATTCTACCTTTTCATAGACAACCTCTTTATATTTGTTAATAGATAAATCATATTCATTATCAATAATCTCTTGCTTATCAACCAAGAAGCTTTGTTCAGTACGCTTTCTATCTACTTCTTTATCTAGATTCTTGAATCTTTCTAAAATGTCTGGAATATCATTTTCTTTTACTGGAGAACGTTTATCATCTAACGAGAATCCATCAGTTTTCATATCATAGAACCAAACTTTATCAGTTCCACCATGACCAGTCTTTGTGAAAATCAAAATACCTGTAGATACACCAGCATATGGTTTAAATACACCTGATGGCATAGAAATAACCGCTTCTAGACGATTATCATCAACAATAGCTTGTCTAATAGCTTTGTGTGCTTTACTTGATCCAAATAAAACTCCATCTGGAACAATACATGCACATCTTCCCCCGACTTTTAACATACGAATAAACAATGCTAAGAATAATAATTCAGTTTTTTTAGTTTTCGCAATCTTTAATAAGTCTGTCGAAACAGAATCATAATCTAAAGACCCTTTAAAAGGCGGATTGGCTAAAATCATAGAGTACTTATTATTATCTGTATTTTGATCTGATAAACTATCACGATATTCAATATTTGGAGATTCAACACCATGCGTCATCATATTCATTGCTCCAATACGAAGCATAGTTCTATCCATATCAAAACCATTGAACATATGATTCATAAAATGATCACGATTTTGTTTATTCATCAAAATATCATTTCTGTATTTTTCCATTAAATAATCACTCGCAACAACTAAGAATCCACTTGTACCACATGCCGGATCACAAATTAATTCTTGAGGTGTTGGATTCATTAATTCAACCATCATACGAATAATATGACGAGGCGTTCTGAATTGTCCATTACGTCCTGCTGAAGCAATCTTAGACAATAAGTATTCATAGACATCACCACGAATATCCATACTTGTAGTTTTATCCATTAAGCTATAAATCTCATCCAAAGAATCGATGACCTTAGATAATACTAATGCAGTTGGAATTTTAAAAATCGCATCATCCATATATTTAGAATATGCACTATCCTTATCACTATGTAAATTCTTTATAAACGGAAAAACCCATTCCTGCATAATTTCATACTGTTTATTTGCAGGATAGTCATGGAACGTAGACCATTTCAATTGATTTCCATCAATACTACGCTCCCCAATTTTCACTTCATCCGCAAATATACTTGTATAAGGTATTCCAAGCATATTCGATTCCTTTGCCTTTTTATTGTCTGCAACATCCAAATCACGAATAAACATTAAATATGTTATTTGCTCAATAACCTCTAATGGATTCGTTAATCCACCTGCTGCAAAAACATCCCAAAGCGCATCAATTTTATTTTTAATTTCACCTGTAACCATAACTCTCTCCTACTTAATCAATTCCACTACATCATCAAATGTACAATCCAAACAATCGCAAATACGAATTAATGTATCCATAGATACAGTTTCCTGTTTAGATAGTTTTGCAAGTGTAGCTGGTGTTAACTTAGCTTCTTTAGCCAAATCTGTTTTTTTCATGCCTTTATCAATTAATAATTTAAATAGCTTATTATAACTTATTTGCATAAATCGATCCTCGCTTACCTTTCTATTATACGTGAAACGCTTACAGTATTAAATAATAAATATTCACTTTTATGAATATTTTGTCAACAAAAGATAAGATTAAAATTAAGTTAGATTGAAAACTTCCAAATCTTTGATAAAATAACCAAAATAAAAGCAGAGTCTTGCTCTGCAATTACTACTAATCATCCATTAACGCCTTATGATACTCTTCTACACTACTATAGTCACAAGGATCTATTTCATTATGAATGTTATCTGAATCATACTTATTCTTCCATGCCTTTCTTAAATCAAGGACATGCTGATATTGAAACATATTGTCATACTTAGATGGATCTATCTTACTATAAACTCCATCTGGATCACACTTCTTTATCCAATCTAACCGATCATTTAATTCAATCAAATAATCATCAACTGTTGTAAATCTTTCAAATTCAAAGCCATTGAACCTATGTTGTGGATCATACGTTTCTTGCCAATTGTTTACTAAAGATTCTTTATAGTCTTCTTCCGTATTATAATCATCTACACATACATTTGTCTTTGTATCTGGATCATATTTATCTTGCCAACAAACCCTTAAATCATCCAAATACTCTTCTTCACAATCATAATCACTTGGATCTAATTTATATACATTATCCTTATCGTATTTATTCATCCAATTCTTCTTATTATCAATTGCATTTGAATAATCAACTTCATTTGAATAATGATTTGGATCAATAGAACTAAACTCATTAACATAATCATGCTTACGTTTCCATAATTCTCTTAATTCATCTACATACTCATCTTCATCATCAAATTGACTAGGATCCACATTATATTCATCATTTGAATCATGTTCGTCCTTCCATTCTCTACACTCATCTATTCGATCCTTATACTCATTTACATCATCAATTAACTCGAAATCAATACTTTGAAACTCATCATAAGGATCCAATTCTTTTTTCCAAGCCCTTTTTAAAGCTTTAATATAATATTCTTCATACTCAAAATCACATGGATTTACATCAAACTCACAATCACAATCCCATTCATCACGCCACTCTAACTTTGTTCTATATGTATCTACATCATAGGCATAATCATCATAATTCGAATAGTTTGAAACATTCACATAATCTTCAAGTTCATATTCAGGATCCTCATATTCTTGCCACTTCTCTTTTAGTACATTTACATATTCTTTACAAGTTGAATAATCATATTGATTTACATTAAACTGATTCTTAGAATTATATTTCTCAGCCCATCCATCCTGCCGCAACATTTTACCAATCGCAAACCCCAATATTCTTTTTCTACTAATCATAATCCTAAATTCCATTTATTCAATTATACACAAAAAAGCCGCCATATTATAGGCGACTCAGTTATCATCTTCACTTTTTCAAATTTCTAGAATATGACTATTTCAACAACTCCATAATTTCATCTTCACTCTTCGACAATGACTTAGAAATAAGCTCTAAACTCATCCCATTTGTTAGCATCGCTTTAATCCCTAGTTTCATTAATTGATTCATCTGATCCATTTTCTCATCCGATTCATCTGCACGTTTATTTGCTTCTTCGGCACGTTTATTTGCTACTTCTGCACGTTTATTTGCTTCTTCTACTTGTTTATTTGCTTCTTCAATTTCAAGTTGTAATTCCATTCGTTCTTCATTTTCATGCAGTTTTTGAAAATCTTCTATTATTTTTTTCCAACCATCATCCGATATCGTTTCTACACGCTTCTCTAACATTTGAATCACCCCATCACTTTCTATCATTACCTTAATTTTACTATCATCCATTCCCTTGTGGCAATTCAAAAAGTAATAAATCATTTTCTCCTGTTCATTCATGTCTTTAAGCGGTTTATTTAAATCTAACTTTGCCATTTCAACTGTACGTAACTTCATACGATCCTGACTTTCTTCTACAAAAGATAAACCTTCTTCATTCCTTAATGTAAATGTGTTACACATTCGATCATTCGCAATTAGATTCACATTAAAGAACACTAAGACGATTGTTTCCTTTAACTCTCCATAATATTTTCCTTCCAATTCTTGTGAACCATGAAGTCTAGCCAAATAATAACTAAAGCGAATTGGCAAATTATCTTTCGTTTGTCTTAATTGCATCTCTAAATCCACCATCGTTCGATCATCAAATTCAACTAATAAGTCTAACCTTGGACTTTTCATTTTACTATAGTCTTTTACTATTTCTGAATTCTTAACAACAACCTTATTTACCTTCCTCTCTAAAAATACCGTGAGTAATGATTTTAAGGCATCATTGGCCTCTTTACAATCTTCGCCAAACACATACTTAAAGGCGAAATCATTTAATAAATTTGCACTCCTCATGAGCACCTCATTTCTAGTAGGCATCTAACTGTCATCTAGATAAATAAGTATCGTAATGTGTATTTTTTATAGCTTGACCGCTTTAATAAACAAGTGAACCCACAATTGCACTTTTGTTTTTTTACCACAAAGAATGATTTGACTATCTAATCAACTAGGTACAATAGATACTAAATTTGAGATTGCCTACATACTCTTATACGTAAAAAAATAAGGTTTTTCTAAAAAATTTAACTTTTTTGCATAAAAAAACTAGAATCCATAGACTCTAGCTTTTCTGTTTATTCAAAATATCCGTTAATACCACAAACAAATCTTCAATATTGATCGGCTTTGCGATATGACCATCCATACCAGCATCTATCGCTTTTTTCTTGTCTTCCTCAAACGCATTAGCCGTTATTGCCACAATAGGTATGCATGCTTTTGCCTTGTCTTGTAAGTTTCTAATTTCACACGTAGCTTTATATCCATCCATTTTAGGCATTTGAATATCCATTAAAATGACATCATATGTACCAACCGGATTTTCTATGACCTTATTCACACACTCAATACCATTCTTTACACGATCTACAAAAAGTCCTGCACGCTCTAATATGGTTTGTGCAATCTCGGCATTTAAATCATTATCCTCAGCCAAAAGAATATGTTTACCATTAAAAATTACATTGTCAACTTCACAATTCTCTTCTTGTTTATTCAAATAATATTTTTCATCCGCAATTTTATATTTTAGTGTGACAATAAACGTACTACCCTTGCCAAGAACACTCTTCACATCAATTGTTCCACCAAGAAGATCCACATATTTCTTAACAATGGCCATACCAAGACCGGTACCACTAATTTTACTGGATGTCATTCTTTCTCTTGAAAAAGATTCAAAAATCTTCTCTAAATACTCCTGACTCATACCAATACCTGTATCCATAATGATTGTACGAACAATCATATATCCAGGATCATCACATGAAAGTTCATCCACATTCACTTCAACAGAACCATTCGAAGGTGTATATTTAACGGCATTACTTAAAATATTCACAAAAATTTCCTCAACCTTTGTCACATCGGCCATGACATGTTTATGATCAACATTAAAAGTGTAGCTCACATGAATATTCTTTTTCTTCGCCTCATCCTCAAACATTTCAAACAATCTTTGTCTTATATCCTCAATATTCACATAGTTTTCATCCAATTCCATATGACCACTTTCTATGCGTGCCATATCTAATACGTTATTAATAATTGATAAAAGAATATTACCCGCCTTTTGAAGTTTGTTTAAATGCTCTACAACCTTAGGCAAATCATTATCCTTTAACTCATTCTTCATAAGTTCAGAATAGCCCAAAATCGCATTCATAGGCGTACGAATATCATGCGATACATTATGCAGAAATTGCGTTTTGGCAAGATTTGCCTCCTTAGCACTTGCCTCTGCTCGTCTTGCCTTTCTTAAAAGTTGAAGGATTACAATAATAATACTAAAACCTAAAATAAGAACAACAGCCAAATGATCTTTTAAAAAACCATAAAAAGTCATTTTATAAGCCGTACTATCATACATCGCAATCGCACTTGTCAACATATCCGAAGGCATAGCCTTTATCGTCTTATTTAATATGGATAATAGTGTTGCCTGCCCATCTTTAACCCCAAAACAAGCCTCCATTGTCTTTGTCAAAGAAATAATTTTAAAATTCTTATTACCATCAAATTTCAATACCTGACTCGATCCCTTGATAAAACAATCCACTTTACCATCAACAACCATATTCGCCCCATCCTCAATCGAATCACAATCCACGAGTTTCCATTGCGGATAATAATACGCAATATGTTGTTTTAGAGCTACCTTGTTTTTCGGTACAGCTACCACATATGAATCATTCTCATTAAAATCTTCCTTATTTGTAACGGCAATCAAATTATACGTCCAAGCCGTATTTGAAAGTGCATACCCCTTCTTTTCGGCAATATTAGGATTTTTACTCGCATAATAAATCACATCAATCTCTTTATTCTGTAAAGCCTCAATCATTTTGTCATAATCATCAAAAGCCTGTATATCAAATTTTAATGTATGATTCCCCAAACAATCTTTGGCATACGAAATATATTCAGGCAGTGAACCACGAATCTCTCCACTCTTTTTGTCCATTGAAAACACAATAGGATCATTATTTAAAAAACCAATTCGAATACCACCATGCTCTTCTAACCATGACTTTTCATTTCCTGTAAGAAACTGCGTATAATCCAAAGTAAAATATTTCTTATACAAATCCGCCTTGTAAAAAGGACTATCACTATCCAACTGGCGCATCGCATAATCCAATTCTTGTTTAATATCACTACGCTCTTTATTGATCGCAAAATATATATCAGACTTTCCAATTGTAGTTACACTAGAAATCCCTCTTTCAGACCAAATTGACTCTTCTAAAGACACAAAACAATCAATCTCATTATTCGCTAATTTCTTTTTAACATCCTCATTACCACTTACATTCACATGCTCAGTATGAATACCATACTTATTCTCCCATTCTGTAAGCATATATTCAGGCTCAGTACCTTTAAGCACACCAATACGCTTACCATCCAAAGACCTATAATTCGAAGACAAAATATCCGTATCCGATAAATTCGCATACAAAACATACTTTTCTTCACCCATCGTTTCCTCAGAAAATAACATTTCTTTAGCACGATCATCCGTATACGCAATATCACCCATGATATCAATCTCACCATTTTCAAGCTTATCAAAACAGTTCGACCAATCACACTTCACATACTCAAACTTCCAACCCGTATACCCAGCCAAAGCCTGCATCAATTCATAACCATAACCACGCCTAACACCATGATCATCCACATAATTAAACGTGTCTTCAAAAGATCCCACACGAATCGTCTTCTGTGTCTCATCCGCCAAACAAGGCATGCACATAGATAAAACCACAAAAATAATTGTGCATAACGCAGCTAATCTTTTCCCTTTTTTAAACATATTATTTCTCCATATCCATTTGTTAATAGTATATTTTATTTCACAAGATTCAGTCAATAAAACGAAATTATTTTTTAATAAAATCTAACCAATTTACACAATTCATAAAAAAAGAGGAAGAGACCCGCAGGTTCTTCCCCGCCTGTAGGCTTCGCAAGTTTCTACAGAACGATCACTGAATTTAGAATACGCCATCTTAAAAGTTGAGTCAATACATTTAATCTACATTATTCACTAATCTGTCAGGAATTAATTCATTCTCTTTGTATTTGAATACATATTGTTTATTTAAGTCTTTATTCTTTAATGAAAACCACACTTCTGTATCCGACTGTTGAGTGATTGAATCCACATAATATGCTTCATCCTCAATTTGATCATTTGCGTTTTTAATCAATTCCTCATCTGAATAAGGGATTGAAGTTTGAACTTCTTTAGTTTCTCTTAGTTCGGGTTGTGCCTTTGTACAACCTGTTAATAATAGTAAAACCAAAACTAATATTTTCATACAATTCTGTACGTGTTCTCCTTTGTGTTGATTTCAACTGAGATGTTATTACTAAAAGTGGTCTGTTGAACATGATCATTGATGATTTTATGTTCTACCATTTCTTCATTTTTAATTTTTTGATAAAAATCTAGAACAACATTTGCACGTTTAATTCGATCTTCTATAGACAAACCATCTGAACCAAAATTACCATCCACATTATCATACGGTGCATTTCTTACCACATATGGAATGCCACCATTTAGTAATGCATACAACATGTAGTCTTCTTGTTTTTTATCCATTGGCCAAGGCAAAATAAAACAATCATGATACACAAGATTAAATAAAGGTACAGGTATACCCATTCTTTTCGCGTTTTCATCTTTCATCATAAACTCATAAGGACCATAATGTGAAAATACAAGTTCTCGCATTGCCCAATCACTACACTCCTCACTTGAAGGAATGATTCCCTTTGAAATCATATATTGAAAACAAGCTCTTCGATATTCCATGCACTCTTTTCTTGTCATCAAATGTTCTGGATTAAAACACTCATCCATTTCATTACAAGAAAATACATCTAAGTATACGCAATCCAAATCAATATGCTTTAAGATTTCAGTGTAGTTTCTTTTTACATACTTCGGTGCTAGACTTGCACACAAGTAGTTTTGTCTTCCTCCAGCCCAATTGGCATGTTCAAACACTACACCACCCTCTAATTGAATCGCTTCATTTTCATTATGTGTTTTAGCCTTATAGTAATAATCACGATACTGATCATGTAAGCCAAATAAATCATTAGACGCACTTAAATTCTGTTGAAGTCTTTTTAAACCAGACCAGCCACCAGCTTCAATACATGCCGGCAAATAATCCGGATGACAATTGTCGTAGCCAGGATCTCCCCAGCCATCCAAATGAAGATAGAGTTTGTGTGAACCTAATTCATGAAGATTTTGAATCATCTCTTTTACCGAATCAAAAGAATGAATCACATCCTGTTGTCCATTATAAAAACGTGAATCCTTTTCTGTATGTGCCTTAATACCCGTATGTACAACAGCACACTGCTGAAGATCTGATATTTTAGAAAGTGTAACTTCTTTTTCTTTTAAAGACTTAAATAAACCGGTTTCTTTAACATACTCTCGATAAATCTTACACGCACGATTATAATCCATATTCGATTCAAAAGAATATCGAACAACACGCTTATATCGCATCTTACCTAGACTTGTTAACCACACAAATTGAAGTCTTGTTCCCTTATCATCATGATCAATTGTATATTTAGAATCCCAAGGCGTTTCATTAATTGCGATATACCCAAGTCCTTTATTTGTCTGAGAAAGCCAAGGCATATAAGCAGCACAACTTGTAAACTGACCATCAAAGGCAATATGACTATAATCATACTCATACCGATTGGGAATCAATAATCCTTGCATATATGGAATGGTTGAATAGCCATCCTTATCTTCACACACAAAACTATCGGGAAAATGTACCTCTTTAATATTTTCATCCACTTTTGGAATCCACTCAAAATAATAATGATTCGTACTATCTTCTTTCCAAATATATGTATCAAAATATTTATACGTGCTATAAATACCCTTACCTAATCCCGTTATTCTTTCTTCGGATGAAATGAAATCCTCACTAAAATTTATTTTTTGATCATTTTTCGTTACATAAAACGAATCTAGATTATGAATCCAATTTTCCATATACAAACACCTCTATCAAATTATATCACATGAAAAAAAGTATCCATTACGATACTTTCTTTAATATTCTTATTTCATAAGGCTTAAACTCAAGTGCGTTATGAATATAAAGTTCTTCATTGGTTTCCATGTCGATGAAGTTACCTTGACCATTAAAGCCTAATGTTTGAACAACACTCTTCATATTCATACAAATCCATAGACATTCCTTTTCATCCTGTCTTTGATAGATACAAGCCGTGTTTGTGATGCCAATCTGTGTATAGTCTCCATAAGATAAAGCGGAATGATTATGTTTCAAGTGGATTAACTTTTGAATGGTATCCGTTAATTCATTCCATTCAAATACCTTGATTTCCGGCCTAAGATCCGTATCATTCCAATTTTTTGTACCTTCCATACCCCATTCACTGCCATAATAGATACATGGAATACCTGGCATAGTAAATAACATGGTATAAATTAAAGGCAATTGGTTTTTATCCTCTAAAATCGACGCAACTCTTTCTACATCATGATTATCCACAAAGTTAAACAAATGCTTACCCGTATATAAACACCATGGATCTTTGCCAAATTGACGATTCAATGAATAAAGAATCTCATAAAAATTGGCTGAATTAAAGCTCGAATACAACCCCTTATAACACTCATAATTTGTGACAGAATCCAACATATTCTCATTCATCCATTGATTATAGTCACCATGTAAAGTTTCACCTAAAAGGAAGAAATCTCTATCTACATGATTATGTAAAGTTTGAAGGAAGTTTTTATCTAGACAATATGCGACATCTAATCTTAAACCATCAATTTTAAATTCTTCTTGCCAGAAATCCACTACACTTAAAATGTATTCTACTACTTGTGAATTTTGAAGATTCAACTTCACTAAGATATCATTGCCTTCCCAATCCTGGTACCAGAAGCCATCGTTGTAGTGATTGTTTCCATTAAAATCAATATAGAACCAATCCTTATAAGGTGAATCCCACTTCTTTTCTAATACATCTTGAAACGCAAAGAAATCACGTCCCACATGATTAAACACGGCATCTAAAATAATTTGAATACCATTTTCATGGAATTGATTTACAACTTCCTTTAAGTCTTCATTGGTACCCAATCTTGTATCTAACGTTTTAAAATCCGTTGTATCATAACCATGTGTACGACTTTCAAAGATTGGATTCAGCATAATACAATCAATTTTTAATTTTTTTAAATGCGGAATGAAATCCTCTAATTTATGAATTCTATGTTCTAGAACATGATCATTCTCAAATGGCGCTCCACAAGCTCCAAAAGGATAGATTTGATAAAATACACTCTCATTCGCCCACATAATATGTTACTCCTTTGTGATATCGCCTGCTTGAACATGAATTAAATCCATCAATGTCTTTGGATCCATCTCAATCTGCATACCAATTTTACCTGCACTAAAATAGATTTTATCTTGATTTAAACAATCCTTTTCAATAAACGTACGAAATTGTTTTTTCATACCCAATGGAGAACAACCACCTCGAATATAACCCGTAATCTTATTGATGTCCTTCACATGAATCATCTCACAAGATTTGACCTCGGCTATTTTGGCGCACTTCTTTAAATCCAGTTCCTTTTCAACTGGAAGCATATACACTAAGTATTCCTTTGTGTTTGCCTGTGTAACTAAAGTTTTATATACAGCTTCCACTGGCTGATGTAACATATTCGCAACATGCACACCATCTACGGGATCACCATCTTTATGTTCATACGTATGCGCTTCATATTCCACTTTATGCTGATCTAAAAAACGCATCGCATTGGTCTTTTGAATCTTTTTCATGTTTGAAACTCCTCTAATAACTCTTTAGCCACCAAGAATTTCGTCTTATTCTGCTCCATCGCTATCTTTTCAATATAGTGATGCGCCTTGTCTTCACTCCAATGATAATTTGAAATCAAAACCAACTTACAATGATCCACCATCTTCAACTCTAAATATTTCTGTTCAAGCTTACTGATCTTTTTTTCATAAAGCTGGATTCGCCTATTCATACTCATAAGAATCTGAAATGCTTCATACAACAACTGCTTCTTGATGGGATACGACAGAACTATTATACCACTATCTTTACACTGATATGAAACTTGATCATAGATTTCCTTATTGCACACCAAAAGAACTTGTGTATTTAAACTCTTCGCAAAATTTAAAAGCCCACTTGTCGTTTGCGAATATAAGATCACAACAATCTCAAAATGCGTATTTCTCAACTTATTTAACGCATCATTATATGTCTTTGACAGCACATATTGATAATTGGCCGTATTTTTTAATAAAGCTAAGAAATTCTCATTTCCAAGTACTAATACTTTACTTGCCTCCATACGCACTTACCCAACATAAATATCCACTACATCTTTTCCTAAAACTTGTTTTAACCAATCCGAATTCAAAGCCTTTACCTTTGCCTCTTTTAAACTTTGAGGAAGCTTTTTTGTATCACTCGATACAATATCCGTACAAGGATCGGGTACCATGTTCTTTTCAATCCCCTCTAAACCTGCATAAATCAATAAGGCATAGGCCAAATAAATATTACAACTACTATCCGGACTTCTTAACTCCATACGATTTGTCGAATGCGTAGCCGGAATACGAATCAATTGATTACGATTCTGATACGACCAGGAAATATAGCTTGGCGCCTTATCCTTCCCAAAACGCTTGTAGGAGTGTTTAGTTGGATTTAAAAAGGCTGTCATCTCTTCAATACGATTTAAAATACCCGCCATAAAAGGCATCAACAACTCTTCATGTTGATCTACACTCATATTAATATGCATCCCATTACCTGGCTGATCCTCTAAAGGTTTTGGTGAAAAGTCAGCTACTAAGCCCTGCATATTCGCAATAGCTTCAACAACCCACTTAAATGTCGCCGCATTATCCGCTGCCTGTAAAGCACTTGAATAACGAAAATCAATCTCATTTTGCCCAGGACCCATCTCATGATGCGAAACCTCTGGATCAATTCCCATTTCCGATAATGTTAAACAAATCTCACGACGAACATTTTCCCCTTTATCTAATGGCGAAATATCCATATACCCCGCACGATCCAATGGAACATAGGTATTTTCTCCATTTTCATTCTGCTTAAATAAATAGAATTCAAACTCTGAACCAAAGTTAACACTGATTCCCATACTTTTCGCTTTTAGGATTGCCTTCTTTAATATATAACGCACATCCCTTTCAAAAGGCGTCCCATCCGGATATTTAATATCACAATACATACGAATGACACTTCCATCCATACTGCGCCATGGCAAGATACTCATAGTGTTCGGGTCAGGATATAAGAATAGATCACTATGTACTTCATCTAGAAAGCCATCAATGGCACTGGCATCAAAGCTAATTCCCTCCACAAATGCCCTTTTTAATTCAGTTGGTAAAACAGAAACATTTTTCTGTGTACCACACATATCAAAATAAGAAAGACGAATAAAACGAACGTCTTGTTCTTCACAAAAATTTAATACATCCTCATATGTCATACAATTCACCTCGAATAATTAATACACTATTTTCATTCTGTTTTCAAATCTTTTTACATTTTTTCATTGACAACACAAAATATCTGTTTATAATGAATGCATACATGGCAAGGACGTCAAAGAAAACATAGGTCAAACCCTAGTTTTTTAGTGTCCTTGCCCTTTTTTTATGTAAAGGAGAGCCATTATGAAATCGATCGTAGAAGAAATTTTTGGAAGTAAAGTTTTTGATGAATCTGTTATGCGAGAAAAGCTCGCAAAAGATACATATCGCGAATTAGAAAAAACCATTCGCGATGGAAAACAGTTAAATATCAAAATCGCAAACGCGGTAGCCCACGCTATGAAAGAATGGGCCATAGAACAAGGTGCAACACACTATACACACTGGTTCCAGCCAATGACAGGAGTTACAGCTGAAAAGCATGATGGCTTTATCAATCCAGATAAAGATGGCAAAGTCATCATGGAATTTAGTGGAAAAGAATTAATCAAAGGTGAACCAGACGCCTCAAGTTTTCCAAATGGAGGTTTAAGAGCCACATTTGAAGCAAGAGGATATACGGCTTGGGATCCAACAAGCTATGCCTTTATTAAAAACGGCGTACTATGTATTCCAACCGCTTTCTGCTCTTACTCAGGACACGCCCTAGATAAGAAAACACCACTACTTCGAAGTATGCAGGCCATTAATAAACAAGCCTTACGTATTGTGAAATTATTTGGCAATGACGATGTTCAAACCATTAAAACAACCGTCGGACCTGAACAAGAATATTTCTTAGTTGACCAGAAATATTATGAACAAAGAAAAGACTTAATCTATACAGGACGTACATTATTTGGTGCACCATGCCCTAAAGGACAAGAATTGGAAGATCATTATTTTGGAACAATCAAAAGTCGTGTTCAAGAATTTATGTCCGATTTAAATAAAGAGTTATGGAAACTTGGCATCTTGGCAAAAACTGAACACAATGAAGTAGCGCCTGCTCAACATGAATTAGCCCCAATCTTTACAACGACAAATATCGCAACAGACCACAACCAACTAACAATGGAATTGATTCAAAGAGTTGCGAAAAAACATGGATTGGTTGCCTTACTTCATGAAAAACCATTTGAAGGAATCAACGGTAGTGGTAAACACAATAACTTCTCTTTATCTACGGATACAGGAATCAACTTATTAGAACCAGGCGATACACCTCATGAAAACGCACAATTTTTAGTCTTCTTAGCCGCTATTATTAAAGCTGTAGATGAACACCAAGACTTATTACGATTAAGTGTAGCCACTGCAGGTAACGATCACCGACTAGGTGCTAACGAAGCGCCTCCAGCTATTATCTCTATTTTCTTAGGTGATGAATTAACCGCTGTATTAAAGGCCATTGAAGAAGATAAACCATATGATGGAAAAGAAAAAGAATTGATGAAGATTGGAGCAACCGTTCTTCCTAAATTCCCTAAAGATTCAACCGACCGTAACCGTACTTCTCCATTCGCCTTTACCGGAAACAAATTCGAATTCAGAATGCCCGGATCTAACTCAAGTATTGCCGGATGCAATATTGTGTTAAATACAGTCATTGCGGATGAAATCGAAAAATTTGCGAATATCTTAGAGGTTGCAGATGATTTTGACACTACATTACATGCCTTGATCAAAGATACAATCAAAAACCACAAACGCATTATTTTCAATGGCAACGGATATGATGATTCTTGGGTTAAAGAAGCAGAGTCTAGAGGCTTGTTAATCTTAAAGACAACTCCAGATGCTTTACCATACTTCAAAACCGATGAAAACATTGCCCTATTTGAAAGACAAAAAGTTTTATCTAAAGAAGAAGTGGAATCAAGATATGAAATTTTAATGGATGAATACGAAAAACAAATCAACATTGAAGCATTGACAATGTTAGATATTGCGAAAAAAGACATTTTACCAGCCGCAAGTAAGTTCTCTAAAGAATTGACAGATACAATCGCAAATAAAAAAGCCATCGGTATCGACTTAACCTATGAACTTGAAACGGCTAAAAAAGTCAGTGAATATTTAGCCGAAGCTTACCAAGCTATGATGACACTTGAAAACGATGTTAAAAAACTACATGGAATTGATGATTTTGAAAAATCAGCCTTCTATGTAAGAGACTTCATTATCCAAGATATGGCCTCATTAAGAAAACCATGCGACGAACTTGAAGTCATTACTTCTAATAGTGATTGGCCATTTCCAACATATGGAAAATTATTATTCGGAATTCAATAAACCGGCATACGCCCGGTTTTTCCGTCTATAAAGGAGATGTAATTTATGTGTACAATTATTGGATATAAATCATTAAAAGTAAATAAAGAATCCATTCATCAAGCATTACTTGCGACATATACAAGAGGTCCAGACGATGAAAGAATTCAAGAAGTCGGATGCGGCTATCTAGGCTTTCAAAGACTATCCATCATGGGACTAAGTCCTCTTGGCATGCAGCCATTTGTTAGAGATGGCAATTATGTGGTATGTAACGGCGAAATCTATGGATTTCGAGAAATTAAGTCCGAATTAGAAAAATCCGGCTATACATTTATTTCGCAAAGCGACTGTGAAATTCTTCTACCACTCTATGAAAAATACGGATTAGACATGTTTAAAAAGCTAGATGCTGAATATGCTTGCATTATTTATGATGCCAAGAAAAACGATTTTATTGCCGCCAAAGACCCAATCGGAATCCGTCCATTATTTTATGGCTATGATCAAAATCATAATATTGTCTTTGCCTCTGAAGCCAAAAACCTAGTTTCCATTGTCGAACAAATCTTTCCATTCCCTCCAGGACACTATTATGCCGATGGCAAATTCACTTGTTATTTAGATGTCACAAAAGTAGATAAAGTCATTGACTCTGATCTAGATACAATCTGTACAAATATCCACGACAAGCTCGTTGAAGGCGTTAAGAAAAGACTAGATGCCGATGCCCCACTAGGATTCTTATTGAGTGGAGGATTAGATTCAAGTCTAGTATGTGCCATCAGTCAAAAATTACTCAATAAACCCATTGAAACCTATGCGATTGGAATGGAAGAAGATGCGATCGATTTAAAATATGCCAAAGAAGTCGCTGACTTTATTGGCTCTAACCACCATGAAATCATTATCAATAAAGAAGATGTCTTAAATGCGATCAAACCCGTCATTCAAACTTTGGCTACTTTTGACATCACAACCATTCGCGCCAGCATTGGAATGTATCTTATCTGTAAAGCCATTCATGAACAAAGTAACATTCGCGTATTACTAACTGGAGAAATCAGTGATGAATTGTTTGGCTACAAATATACAGATTTTGCCCCAAGCGCCCAAGAATTCCAAAAAGAAAGTGTAAAACGTGTACATGAACTGTATATGTACGATGTATTAAGAGCCGATCGTTGCATTTCCACAAACTCCATTGAAGCCCGTGTTCCCTTTGGCGATTTAGATTTTGTCAAATACGTTATGGCTATTGATCCACAAAAGAAAATGAATACGTACAATAAAGGAAAATATTTGCTTCGTCATGCGTTTGAAAAAGACGAAATTCTTCCTTACGATATCTTAATGCGAGAAAAAGCCGCCTTCTCTGATGCGGTCGGTCACTCATTAAGTGATGATATTAAAGAATATGCCGAAAAGCAGTATACAGATGCTGAATTTGAAGAAAAAATCAAACAATACAAATACTGTACTCCATTCACAAAAGAGTCTCTATTATATCGTGAAATTTTTGAATCTTACTACCCTGAACAGGCAGGCATGATCAAAGATTTCTGGATGCCAAATAAAAACTGGCAAGGATGTAACGTCAACGATCCGAGTGCTCGTTATTTATCAAACTATGGAGACAGCGGAAAATAGAAGGGTTGTGTAAATTATGAATTTTGAAATCGAACACGATGCCTGCGGTATTGGTACCGTAGTCCAAATCGATGGTAAACAAAGCTATGATGTCTTAGACAAAGCATTGCACATTGTAGAAAAACTAGAACACCGTGCAGGTAAAGATGCCAGCGGTAAAGTGGGTGATGGAGTTGGTATTCTCCTTCAAATCAGTGATGACTTTTTTCGTAAAACATTAAAGAAAGACAACATCAAACTACCCGAACACTATGGTGTCGGTATGTTTTTCTTGCCAAGAAATAAACTGCTTTTAAACCAACACAAAAAAATGTTTGAAAAACTTGTCGAACAAGAAGGATGCACATTCATCACTTGGCGAAACGTTCCATGTGACGAATCCATCCTAGGCCAAAAAGCCAAAGATTGTATGCCTAGCATTTACCAAGCTTTTGTCCAAGGCGATACAGATCTAGAACAAAAACTATATGTGATTCGACGCGAATTTGAAAAGAGTTGTAAAGAAACCTATGTGGCCTCATTAAGCAGTCGTACCATTGTTTATAAAGGAATGTTTCTCGTTTCTCAATTAAGAAAATTCTATTTAGATTTACAAGATGAAAACTATAAGTCTGCGATTGCGATCGTACACTCACGTTTCTCTACCAATACAACACCATCTTGGCAAAGAGCGCATCCAAACCGTTATATTGCCCACAATGGTGAAATCAATACCATCCGTGCCAACGTCAATAAGATGTTAGCACGTGAAGAAAGTATGCATTCAAAATTCTTAGATGAAAATTCAAATAAGATCTTACCCATCATCAATACTTCGGGTTCCGATTCTGCCATGTTAGATAACGCCCTAGAATTTTTAGTCATGAATGGCATGCCACTTGAAAAAGCCGTTATGATCTTGATTCCAGAACCATGGAAACACCAAACCATGGATCAAAAGAAGAAAGATTTCTACCACTACTATGCCACAATGATGGAACCATGGGATGGTCCAGCCGCTATTTTATTTAGTGATGGACAAAAAGTCGGAGCTGTACTTGACCGTAATGGACTTCGACCAAGTCGTTACTACCTAACAAGCGACAACATGTTGATTTTATCAAGTGAAGTGGGTGTATTAGATATTGATGAAAAGAAAATCGTAAAAAAATCAAGACTTGAACCCGGTAAGATGTTACTTGTAGATACAAAGAAAAAGAAATTGATTGAAGACTATGATCTTAAAAATGAATATACCTCTTCAAATCCATATGGAGAATGGTTAGACAACCACTTATTATACCTGAAAGATCTACCAGCTCCTGATAAAAAAACATACATCCACTCGCAACATGAAAGAGATATTCTTTATAAAGTCTTCGGCTATACCTATGAAGATGTAAAAGATATTATTTTACCAATGGCCCGCGTAAAACTTGAACCAACAAGTGCGATGGGTACCGATATTCCTTTGGCAATTTATTCCCAAAATCATTTAAGTTTATTCCATTACTTTAAACAACTCTTCGCCCAAGTAACCAACCCACCCATTGATTCTTTACGTGAAGAAGTTGTCACAGATACAACCATCTATATTGGTAGTGATGGAAACCTACTCCAGGATAAATCCGACAACTGTACCGTCTTAGAGGTCAACAATCCCATTCTAACATCACGCGATATGGATAAGATTCGTCAATTAAATCAGACAGGATTTAAAAATGAAACGATTTCTCTATTATTCTATCGTGGCACATCGTTAAAGGAAGCATTAGATAACTTATTTATTGAATGTGATAAAGCCTATCGAAATGGGGCCAACATTTTGATTCTTTCCGATAAAGGTGTCGATGAAGGTCATATGGCCATTCCTAGTCTTTTAGCTGTATCTGCCTTAGAACAACACTTAGTTAAGACGAAAAAGAAAACCGATGTATCCATCATTCTAGAAAGTGGTGAACCTAGAGATGTTCATCAATTCGCAACGATTTTAGGTTATGGTGCAACCGCCATCTATCCATATTTGGCGCATGAATGCATTGAAGAAATGATTCAATTAAATATGTTAGATAAAGAAGTCAACATTGCGATTGATGACTATAATGAAGCCATTTTAAAAGGCATCGTTAAAATTGCCGCTAAAATGGGTATTTCAACTCTTCAATCGTATCAAGGAGCCCAAATCTTTGAAGCGATTGGAATCTCTAAAGAGGTTATCGATACCTACTTCACAAACACCATTAGTGAAGTGGAAGGCATTACTTTAGAAGACATTGAAAAAGATTTGATCTATCATCATGATCGTGCTTATGATCCATTAGGACTTACGACCGATACAAGTCTAGATTCCATTGGATTCCATAAACTTAGAAAAGGTGATGGAAAAGAAGATCACTTGTATTCTCCTGAAACCATTGTGAAACTTCAAAGAGCTACACAAACCAATGACTATGATTTATTTAAAGAATATTCGAACGAATTGAATTCAAGCCATCAAAAACACCATTTAAGAAGTCAATTGCACTTTAAAAAGACAAGAAATTCAATCCCATTATCCGAAGTGGAAAGTGAATACGAAATCGTAAAACGCTTTAAGACAGGTGCCATGAGCTATGGTTCTATTTCCGAAGAAGCCCATACATGTATGGCCATCGCCATGAATCGATTGGGTGGTAAATCCAATTCGGGTGAAGGTGGCGAAAAACCCCAGCGTTTAGGTACCGAAAAGAATTCCGCTATTAAGCAAGTGGCGAGTGGTCGTTTTGGCGTAACCGAAGAATACTTAGTCAGTGCCAAAGAAATTCAAATCAAGATGGCACAAGGCGCAAAACCAGGTGAAGGTGGACACTTGCCAGGCAAAAAAGTCTATCCATGGATTGCGAAAACTCGTTATTCAACGCCAGGCGTATCTTTAATTTCCCCTCCTCCTCACCACGACATCTACTCCATTGAAGACTTAGCCCAATTGATCTACGACTTAAAGAATGCCAACCCAAAAGCTCGAATCAGTGTTAAGCTTGTTAGTGAAGCGGGTGTAGGTACGATTGCATCTGGTGTTGCCAAAGCCGGAGCTACCGTCGTCTTAATTTCTGGTTATGATGGGGGTACAGGTGCTGCTTCCCAAAGTAGTATTCACCATGCGGGTCTTCCATGGGAATTAGGTTTGGCTCAAGCCCATCAAAACTTAGTCGAGAACGGTTTAAGAAGTCGTGTTTTAATTGAAACCGACGGTAAGTTAATGACAGGAAAAGATGTTGCGATCGCATGCTTACTTGGAGCGGAAGAATTTGGCTTTGCGACTGCACCACTTGTTACTATGGGATGTATGATGATGCGTGTATGTAATCTAGATACTTGTCCTTTTGGTGTGGCTACACAAAACCAAAAATTAAGAAAGCGTTTCAAAGGAAAACCAGAATATGTCATGAATTTCATGTTGTTTATTGCGCGTGAATTAAGAGAAATTATGGCTGAGCTTGGCTATCACACAATCAATGAAATGGTGGGTCATACGGACAATCTAGAAGTGGATGAAGATGCGAATATGGATTACTCTAACATTTTAATGACACCTTACAATATTCATTATGAGCCAAAAGATACATACGATTTTGAACTTGAAAAAACGGTAGATATGAAGACATTGCTTCCTAAGTTTGAGCCTTATTTCAACGAGAAAAAGTCTCATGCTGAAACAATCTCAATTTCAAGTACAGACCGTACAGTCGGAACGATTTTATCCAGTGTAGTCACAAAACAATTTAATAACACTCTACAAGACGATACATATATAGTTCATTGTAACGGTGGGGCTGGACAATCTTTTGGTGCCTTTGTACAAAAAGGAATCACATTAGATGTACATGGTGATGCCAATGACTATTTTGGTAAGGGATTATCTGGTGGTAAATTGATTATTCAGCCAAAAAATGAAGCAAAATTTAAGCCAAATGAAAACGTCATTATTGGTAATGTGGCCTTATATGGTGCTACTAGTGGTGAAGCCTATATTCGTGGTATGGCCGGTGAACGTTTTGCGGTACGTAACTCAGGAGCAAGTGCTGTAGTCGAAGGTGTTGGTGATCATGGACTTGAATATATGACAGGTGGTACCGTTGTGATTTTGGGTCAAACTGGTAAAAACTTAGCAGCCGGCATGTCTGGTGGTATTGCGTATATTTATGATCCTAACCATGATTTATATACGCGTTTAAATAAACAATTAGTCAATACGTATGAAGTGAGTGGTAAAGCGGATATTGAAACATTAACGCAATTATTAAAGAATCACTACAAATATACAAATTCAGATGTTGCCCAAAAGATTTTATCAAATTTGGATCATGAATTATCCAACTTTAAAAAGATCGTACCTAAAGATTATGAAAAGATCACAACATTGATTCAAGAATTAAAGGCCAAAGGCTATCATTATGATGAAGCCAGTCTAATGGCTTTTGAACAAGTACATGCTTAGAAAGGATGAAAGATTATGGGAAAACCAACAGGATTTTTAGAATATGAAAGACAAGAAAACGAGGCCATCCAACCTCTTTCTCGTATCACAAACTTTAATGAATTTCATCCTTTTTTAGATGAAGAAACAAGACGTAAACAAGGTGCGCGCTGCATGAATTGTGGCGTTCCCTTTTGTCAGTCAGCTATTAAGTTAAAAAACATGGTGACAGGCTGCCCATTACATAACTTAATTCCAGAATGGAATGATGAAATCTATAATGGCAACGATAAACGTGCATTATCTAGATTATTAAAAACCAATCCATTCCCTGAATTTACCGGTCGTGTCTGCCCTGCTCTTTGTGAAAAGGCTTGTTTGAATAGTTTAGACCAAGAACCAGTCACAATCAAAGAAAATGAATTGTATACGATTGAAACAGCCTATACGAACAATTGGATGACACCTTATGTTCCTAGTGTGCGCTCCGATAAAAAGGTCGCCATCATTGGATCTGGTCCTGCAGGACTTGCGCTTGCGCATGATTTAAATCGAAGAGGTCATTCTGTGACAGTCTTTGAAAAAGAAGATCGTATTGGTGGTTTATTGATGTATGGCATCCCAAATATGAAGCTTGAAAAGAAAGTCATTCAAAGAAGATTAGAAATACTTACGGAAGAAGGAATCATCTTTAAAACCAATGTGAATGTAGGTAAAGACATCACCAAAAAGGAATTGGAAAAAGAATATGATGCGATTGTGTTTGCGACTGGATCTAAAAAGGCTCGTGATCTAAATGTAAAGAATCGTGATTGTACAGGCATTTATTTTGCGGTGGATTACCTTACAAAGGCCACGAAACATTTGTTGGATAACACCGAAGAAATTTCTGCCAAATATAAACATGTTGTGATTGTTGGCGGTGGAGATACTGGAAATGATTGTGTTGGTACAAGCATTCGTCAGGGTTGTGCAAGTGTTGTTCAAATTGAAATGATGCCTAAAGCACCGGATGAAAGACTTCAAAGTAATCCTTGGCCAGAATGGCCAAAGATCTGTAAGACAGATTATGGTCAAGAAGAAGCGATTGCCGTCTTTAAAAAGGATCCTCGCATTTACGAAACAACAGTTAAGGAATGTATTTTAGATGAAAAGAAAAATCTAAAACAGATCAAGACAGTAAAAGTCCACTTTAACAATGGTAAGCTTGAAGAAGTAAAGGGTTCCGAACAAATTTTAGACTGTGATTTATTATTGATTGCGGCTGGTTTTATTGGTGTTGAAGATGATTTAAAGAAGAGTTTTAAATTGGAAACTTCACAAAGAAATACGATTGTAACACAACCAAATTCTTATCAAGTCAAAGACAAATACTTTACAGCTGGAGATTGCCATAGAGGTCAATCCTTAGTTGTATGGGCTATTCATGAAGGTAAAGAGTGTGCTAAAGAAGTGGATACGTATTTAATGGGTTACACAAATATGGAATAATTTAAAGTTCATTTAAGCTTATTGCGATATCCTTGTATTGTAAATAAGGAGGTACAAGGACATGAAAAATGAAATGCCAAAAATTCCAAATTCAAATCATAAATTATTAAAGAAAGGTACAAAGCTTGTATTGAGTGCGGCTACATTTGGTGTAGTTGCGGCTGGAAGTTTTCAAGGTGTCAACTATGTGGTTGATAACTATAATAAACAAAATACAACAGTTCAAAGTACAAATGTTGTGAAAACTTCAAGTTCAACCACTTCAAATGTGAGTGCAGTCGCTCAAAATTGTATGCCAAGTATTGTATCGATTACCAACGTTTCGGTATCGGATGTACAAAATTATTTCAGTATGTATGGAAATAACTCAAGAAGCAATCCGTTTACGCAACAAGAAAGTACAAGTGTAGGTAGTGGTGTGATCATCAATAAAAAGAATGGTGAAATCGATATTTTGACAAACTATCATGTTATTGAAAATGCAAAGACCTTGACTTGTACATTAGCGGATAATACAAATGTAGAAGCCACTGTAAAAGGTGTAGATGAAGATCGTGACTTAGCTGTGATTTCCATCAAAACAAAAGACTTAAGTGAAGATACTTTAAAACAAATTGCGATTGCGACAATTGGAGATAGTGACAAACTTCAAGTTGGAGAACAAGTCGTAGCGATTGGTAATGCGTTAGGTTATGGTCAAAGTGTTACAACGGGTATTGTATCGGCTACAAATCGTAGTGTTTCAACAAGTTCAGATACAGACAAATCACAATCGTATATTCAAACTGATGCAGCTATTAACCCAGGTAACTCAGGTGGAGCATTATTGAATATGAGTGGTGAATTGATTGGCATCAACTCAGCCAAATTAAGTGATACGGATGTAGAAGGTATGGGCTATGCGATTGCGATCAGTGATGTCAAAGATTCAATCAATACTATGCTTGAAGGAAAAGATGTAAGTAAATCATCGACTCAATCTTCTTATTATTCACAGTACAACAATAATGAAGACGATGATTCCTCTAGTCCATTTGACTTTTGGAACTAAAAATCGAGTAGGAGAAAGTAATAAAACTTTCGTCCTCTCACACCACCGGGCAAGCC
>OHEM01000182.1_pt1 | contig 30938 bp, 36 predicted proteins | sample 1567281 | NCBI WGS metagenome assembly OHEM01 (sample SAMEA3879537, study PRJEB24766) | human gut metagenome | biome: human-associated habitat; feature: feces | place: USA | collected 1985/1987
AGTAGAATAGCGAGCAAGTCGTTAATTCGGCGAAGGATTGGGCTTGATGTGATGCTGACACCGCCCAAAAAACAAAGCCCCGTAATCATGAGCTAACTTGGCGGAAAGAGCATGACTAACGGGGCTAGGCATAAAACCTATGAAGGATTATACCCCATCATGTGCACAATTCAACCTTTGTTACTCGCCATAAGTGCGGGTAATAGTGACTGAAAAGTTACCGTCTCCGAAATCCAGGCCGTCACCGCCCGGACTACCAAATCAGATACCGTGCTATAACGTTGCGTCGCGCAGACGTCGCCGTTTTCTGAACCGGTGGATTCGTACACTAGCGACTCCTGCTGGCCGTCTGAAAATTCACGCAGAACTGCGGAGGCGTATTCGTCTCAGTAAATATTGGGTGAACGAACCTAACAAGTACGGCGTTGAGGCGATTTGCGAGTTGATGCTGGCCATATTCGATGATCTGGATTTGAGTACCTGGCAGACTCGACACAATCTAAGCATCCTGGCAGAACGCGCAGGTCTGAAAACCAGTAACAAGATAATCTCACGTGCGAGCCGTGGTTGTGACCGCCTGCACTGGTTGGATTTGATCGTCACTGAAAAAGCGGCGTTCAATCCCTATGATGCACAATGCTCGTGTAAAAAGATTGATGTGACCGAGAGCTTTTTTGCTGCGCTCGGCATCCCGCTGAAGCTTGTCTACCGTGAGCGCGCGAAACTCACGCCCGGAGCTGAACCAGAGGAAATCATCTACTCATGGGATTCTCGTTTAGTTATTAAGCGACTGGAAAATCTGGCACGCATGGCCGCTGCGGGACTCGCTCGAATGAAAGCGCGTCGTGATGCAGCTCGTCAACGCAAGAAAGATTACTACGCTACCCCCCCTACCCTCGCATAAACGAATAACCGTCTTAGCTGGCGGGAGATTCTCTCGTCTTCGCCGTTTCTTTGTTCAAAAAGCATTCAATCTTAGCTGGCAGCGGTATCGATCCGCCTATTTATTTTTTAGATTTAGAGTCCGGCTGTGGAAAAGATGCGTCCTTAATGTGAGTAAGTTACATTAAAGTGCAAACGAAGCAGTGCAATTACTCTTTTGCTTATCTTTTAGTTACTTACGTACTAAAAGATAAGCAAATAATAAAACCTTACTGTTATCCACGTGAAAAAGTGGATAACTAAAAAACGCGGCGTAAACGCCTCAAATGTAGCACCCTCGGCTTCGCCTTCGGGCAATTAAAATAAGAGTGCTACGGCCTACTCAGACGCTATCAGTAACGGATTTCTGTCACTACTGCCTTACGCCTCCTACGCGCCGCCAAAAACGGCGTCGCTAGTCCCCGGAAATCTCGCCCTTCCCGTCGCTACGCGCCGGAAAGCCCGCTCACCGGGGGGCTTCGCCAGGCTATCTCAACACCAACATTGACTGATATTACAAATTGCTTAGCAGGGCGGAGGGGTGATCTCGGATCTATGTCGATCCGTTCCGGCTTTGCCGGGCTACGGCGGACTACTATCTGAATTTTATATAAGAACGGAGCACCGCCTTTTATGCGCTACGCGCATTTAAAGATCAGTTTGGATATCAGAAATTTTTGTGCGTTTCGCGTATTATTTAACCATATCACTCAGTAACGCATTGATTGAGGCAATGAGAACAGATCGCTGTAATACTGTATCGAAAAGGCACTTTTCGAATGGGGCTTTTGTGCGTGCTGAAAATATTTTAAAAGCGGGCTTAGCAGGGAGGGGGATTTATAACGGCTAAAGCCGTTATGCTTTTTAAGTCCTCGCTTCGCTGCGGCGTCTCCGGCGCAAAGCGCCTCCCTGAAAATCTGAGCAGGTTTAACGTTGGGCCATAGGTCCAAGCATGGTTACGCGCTTTCATACGCTTACAGGGCATCCAGCGCAATAATCAGGAATAACGATGATTTCCGTAAGATAGGACTTCAGCCCCTTTAAAAAACAAACCCCCTCAAATAATTGGCATTGCCTGGTATTTGAGGGGGTGGACAAATCCCAGTTTATCCGGATACGTCAGTTTGATGAGCTGTTGACTAAGCTGATTTGGATATACGCTCAAGAGCTACCTGTGCGAGAAACCCTGAACGGCTTTTAAATTCGGGATGTGTTGCAACACAACGATCAATACGGTCGATCAGTGACTTAGGTAACGTCACATTGATTTTTTCCGAGCCTCCCAGTAAACGAGTTACATCTATATCAACAACAGCCCAGGTGTACCCTGCATACTCCGGATCTTTCGCAAGATCACCGACTGATGAAATTGCGGGAATATCAGCCCCCATCTCAACAAGCAATTCCAGATGACCAGTAATTGCCTCTTTAGCATTCGTGATCGCTTCATCCATTGTCTCACCTGCGGAGAAACAACCCGGCAAATCGGGAACGGTCACACCGTATGAATGCAGTTCATCACCTGCTTCGATAGCAATTGGATACAACATATTTAAACCCTCTCCGATAAAGCGGGGATTAAATCCCCGCTTGTTTTCTGATGCTTTTAACTGTTTTTATCGGTAAATCCTTTTTGGGGTGCGGTATTGTCACTAGTCCAGATTTCGTTGGGTGCGTAAAGTGGTGATGACTACCGTTAACCCTTACCAGAATCCAACCATCAGCCCTGATTTCTGCAATTAATTTTCTGCTATCCATCCTTATGCCTTGTTGCGTCCTGATATAAATAATATAACCCCAATAACCCCTAATTGCAAGCAATAGGGGTTATTGGGGTTATTTTTTTTCTCTTTTCCAGTCGATAACACCTAAATTATCTGCAATAGATGTAAATACATTGCAATGCAGTGTATTTACATTTTTGCAGATTCAAGTAACCAGTGGTTTTTCGTCGCATCGTCCATATGTGACCATGCCGCCAGCGCTGCTTTTAAAATATCAGTATTGCCTTGGCCTGTCCGCAGCGCGTCTGCTTCCATTACGTCAATAAACGACTGATTCAGTCGGTAAGTTCTCGATATCGCCCTTCCTTTGCTCGGACGCTTATCTCCATCAGCAATAAACCGTGCCACTTCGTGTGCGGACGGTGTATCACTTGTTACATTCTTCACAGACGGTTTATTTAAAATCAGTGCCATATCAAATCCTTAAAACCATTAGCATTACACTGTAAATACATTAGTGTACATACAGTGTAATGTCAAAACGTATTTACATCGTAGTTCTACATTACCCCAATTTCCTGGGCGAATAATTCTATCTGGCCCTTTGCTTTCCCTAGGCTATTTCCCCTTGCTACGTCGTGAACACCGGCACCTTCATTACAGGCGCTTTCATAAATATCAAGTGCGGACAGGCGGGTTTTTAAGGGCTGAATCCATACCGGATCAGAACGCAAGAATCGGTCCAGTTCGATGGCATCTTTTACTTTCGTCGGTTTATTTGTCTCTATGCGAGTGAACAAAACCCACGGTTGCAATTTGGGGTTGGCAGATTGGGCCAAGCGAACTTTCTCTGTGACGTGTGTCAGCGTGTCGCGTTCGAAGCTGGACGACGGCTTAACAAGCGTGACGAGAATATCTGCAACGGTTAACGCGCTGCGGAACTCCTGGCTATCGTGACCTGCACAGTCGACAAGGACGGTTTCGAATTTTTTCTTTAAGCGTTGAATCTCTTTACTGATATCGCCGTAAGCTTCATAGACAGGAACTGGAGGCAATCCGTTGTTTTGGCGCTTTTGATTCCAGTTGAGGAAATCCGGGTTTTTATCTGACTTCAGTATTGCTACTGATTTTCCTTTATTGGCCATAGCAGACGCTAAGTTGGCCACTGTTGTTGTTTTACCGATCCCGCCTTTGTCCGAGCCAAACACCGCCGCTTTTCCCATCTTTTGCCCCTTAGAAATACTCTGTATTTACAATATGTGTACAGTGTATTCTAGTTAACGTCTTTACGGTGTCAATACAATTGAAATACATTTATATTTACATTGTAAATACATTGTATTTCGCAGACGTAAAAAAGGCCAGATTTCTCTGGCCTTGTTCACTTATTGGTTCTTCAGAAGAACCAGCGAATCACCTCTAAAAACACTGCCAGTGCTTTTAGAGCTAGGATTACTTTCGCTAATAAAGTATCCATTGCTTCCCCCTTTGAGAGTTAGGGGAGCGGAACACCGTATGAACCTTGCACTCTGTCATAACGGCTATCTGTAATGTCAGTTAAAGATAGTTCCACTCCGAGTTTAGGTACTGACACAGCACCACCTGTTAGTCAGCCAGAGTTAAGTCAGTAATCAGCTGGGACTTATAAATCTTGATTGATTCGGCTAGGGAGGGGTATCATTTAACCGTCAGTTAAAGATAGTTCCATTCCAAATCTGGGTACCAGCTCAGAGACGGAAAGCAAAAAAGCCCGATTACCAGTCGGGCTTTTTTGCATTAAAACCCCACTGAAATCCGCGCTATCCGGCACTTACCCTATATTATGTGGAACACTTGCTTCCCCAGCATCCAATTTAATTAACGTTTTCTTGATCTGACGCAATGTAAAATTCGGAGCGTAAATATGACGGACGCTGCGGCGCTTTGTAATTTTTTAATAAATCAATTGGTTGAAAATCTAACTGGTTACGTCATTGGGCTAATCGGCAATACTTTCGTGACGTTGTCACGAAAAAAGACAAAACTTGTGAAAATGAGGCTTTGACCGTGAAATCACGGCCAAACTGAAAATCTGATTTTGTTAACAAATTACTAACATAAATGAGCGCCATTTATGGCCCCGAAAACATCAACTTTTGAGCCGTTGGCTTTGATTCTGGGTTGAACCCGGATCACGAGGTGCGCAAAACGTACAATATGTTAAATAGCGCCGTTTTTAAGCAAAAAAACTAGATTCATGAACCAATTATCATGAGTCATAGACCTTTTGTTTTGTGTGTATGTTGTTGTTTTTTAAATAAAAAATATGTATTTTTTTTATTTTTATTATCACCTATATCTAGATAGAATTATGGCGAAACAATTACAATTCACCTCAACACGACAGGAGGTGACGTATGAGTGACATGTATTTTTGGTTTTATGCTTTGATGGAGTTGGCGAAAGTTGCCGATAAGTTGGTGCCGCTGTTTCTTAGCGCTGCTGTTTTGATAGCCTTCGTGATTTTTCTTGGAAAAGGAGATTTAAAATGATTAAGAGCCCTTGGTTCAAGATGCCGTCTGTATGGATTCAAAATGAAGGTTTGAAAATGTTCAAATGGAATGCTGATGAACTAGGTACTCCAGCTGCTAAAATAGCAGCTCTACAGCTTTACTATTCAATCGCCTTGACTCTTGAATATATAGAAATGCCTGGTGCTTATGACATGAAAATAACTCGGCATGTTTCCGCTGCTACATTTAACAGATTTCGGACTTTAACCGGATTGAGTCGTGCATTAGTATCAGCAGGAATTGAAACGTTAGAACGCGCTGGTCTAATCAAACGACATCGCCAAGGTAAACGCTGTTATTATGAAATTACAGGATATATTCCCGGTGGGGGAGGGTGGTGTAAGGTTCCTCTTCGTAAGGTCTTGGGGAATAATGGAGATATAACACCCTTTCATCAGTTCAAACTGCGAAGAAAAATTGAATTATATGCAATTAAATTTTACCTCTACATATGTGCTGTACGAGATAATAAAACAGAGGAAACATATGCTTCTTTTGAAAAGATAAACAAATCGACAGGAATCCCTGAGAAAGAAATCCCTAGCACATATAGTTTTCTTATCGGCGTTGGTCTTATTAATCGAATTGACAAAGGAAATAATGACCATATCGAGCCCACGAAAAAAGCAAATGCATACTATGTCACTGGATCGAGGGACTTTTTTATCAGGAGCTGATTTTTGTGTTAAATAGTAGTAACGCATGGTGTGTATGCTAGGTGTTTTTGTAGTAATGGGTGTACTACATGCGTTACGTATAAGTATAATAAAAACAGTAACTTAGGTTTTTTGATGTTGTTTGTTTGATATAGTAACGCATATGCGTTACTATCAGTTCATAAGTGATTTTATGGGGAGAGTATTATGGACGGGATGATTCGAGATGCTGCAAGCGTAATCTCTAACTCGCTCGCCATAAGCATAAAAATTGGTGAGGATGTTAGCGAACATCTACCTTTTCAAATAAAGAAATATGCTAGTGCCTATTGTGTGGAAGTTGAAGGGGTTAATGTTATATTCCTTGCATGCTCTAAAACATCCACTTTGTCTTCAAATAATTTTTTATTCCTGAATCGGATATATTCAAAATATTTATTGCCTATTGTCCTTATATCTAAAGAACTTGATGCTAATTTAATGATTTTTTTGAAAAATCAAAGTTTTGGATGGATTACTATTGGGAAAAATAAAAATATATTTATGCCTTTTTTATTTATTAATCATAATGTGATTAATGATTATCAGCATATTAATATTAAATCAGAAAAACAATTTGGCATCATACCATCATACATAATTGCCCACTATATTTCGGGAAGTTTGAAATCACCATTCAATAGTGCTGATATTATTGATTTTTTTGAAGTATCTAAAATGGCTGCTTCAAGAGCAATAAAAGAATTAATTCAGTTAAATATAATAAGTGAATTAGATAGTGGAAAATTTAAAAGGTACGAGTTTAATTTCTCTAGGCGAAGTTTGTGGATTAAACATAAGCATCAAATAGCTAAACTTGCAACAGATTTTATCCCTGTTCCTAAATCTAAAATAAATTCACTTGATGTTTTTTTATCCGGTGAAACAGCTCTTGCTGACTATACAATGTTATCACCGCCTAATGTTGAGTATGTTGCTATATGCATGAGTGCAAAGGAAAGATATTTGAGGCCTATTACACCTGCAACCATTGAGGGTAATTATTTATTTAAAGCTATGGGGTTGGTTGATGATAATTATGCTTACGAACTAAATAAAATTAACTATGTTATGCTGCAAGTATATCCATATGTACCATTAATTAATTCCAAGGTTTTAGGGAAGGTTTTTCTGGCTTTATCAAGAGGGAATAGACATGATGTCAGAATTCGTTCCTCGTTTGATGAGCTTGAATCAGAAATATTAACTGAATTAAATGATTAACTTAGAGGTGAATATGTCTGGTCATTCTTTTTTATCTGAATATATGAGGGAGTATAAAAATGACTATATTCTCATCGGCGGAAATGCTTGCGTGCTAAATTTTAAGCATGTTGGCGTCGAGTTTCGGGCAACATCTGACCTTGATATAGTATTGGTAATAGAAAAAGATAACCCGGCATTCTATGAGCATTTGTGTAACTACTTAATTACAAACGAATATAAAGGTGGTTTGTATAGTTGTGTGAATAAACAAGGTGGATCATATAGATTCTTACTTCCTAAAAGTAAGAAAGGGAGTGGTCTTCCAGAGCAAATTGAGTTGTTCTCTAAAAAACCCGACTACTTTGATCCTGAAAAATCAAAATCTCTACATATAACTCCAATTGAGACGGCTGATGGTATATCAAATTTTTCGGCCATACTTATGGATGAACTTGTCTATGACTTTGTGATCGCTAATAAAATTGAGTTGGATAATATTTCGACAGTCAATTTACAATGCTTAATTGGATTGAAATCTATTGCATGGAATTCAAATGAAAAACTTCATCAAAGTGGTTTTGTCAAGTGGAGTGATGTGGTTAAGCATGCGGGAGATATTGTGCGTATATCAACAATCATAGAGGATGGTGACTATGTATATCCAGATAGCATTTATGATAGTTTACAGGAGTCAAAAGAAAAGTTTATTTTAGGGGATATTGCAAAAGATATACCTGATGTTTCAGATGATATTCCAGTTGCAATTGATTTTATATCAACACACGTAAAAAAATAAAAGTCATGATAAAAAGGCCGCATCTACGGCCTTTTTAGTCTTTATGGCATATTTTTGAGTAGTGCGCGTTGATTAGCTACTTTATTATTAGCGTCTCTAACACGTTCGCGCGCATTCATGCCAATTTCTTCATGACGCCTGTCTTGCGCAGGACTGCCATCTTTGCGGTGCATATCGTAATCTTCCTAACTGGATAAGGCGCAGCATATAACCCTTACGACTCCCAGGCTTCACTAGGTCGTCAGCCCCATTTAGCTAGAGTCTGAGGTATTAAAAACCGCCGCGCCCTGCGTCGGACTCACCCAAATAGCCAGCTATTTGCCCTGCCACTGTGGGGTAGCTTCGCTATCCTTTGCAAAAGTCATTTCACCACCGCAACGTAAGGGGCGCTAAGTCTAGGTGTGTTCCTTCATCGTCATTTTCTCCTGTGCGCCTTTCCCCTTCGTATTAGCTTCCGGTAATCGTTCTTCGTCACAACCTGGTAAGCAAAGGTGGATGAACGCTACGCGCCTTTGCTTACCAGAACGATTCCGAATGGCCGAACCGTCAGGCGATACGAAGACGAAATTCACACTGACGGAGAAAGAACCATGACTATGACCACTCACATCCAGACAAGCGCCACTAACGTAACAGAGGCGACCAGCGTATCCTCGCTGGACCTGTCAGGCTCCTCAAAAACGAAATTTTCTAAAGGCAAAAGCCAGACTAAAACCGATATTTACCAGGTTGTTACTGATAGCATCATTGAAGCGCTGGAAGCCGGTGTAAAACCGTGGGTGTGTCCGTGGGTTCGCGGTGGGCAGGCCGCAGGATTACCGGCTAACTTCACAACCGGCACGGCATACTGTGGGATCAATATCATGTTGCTGTGGTGCAGTGCGGCAAAACAAGGGTTCAATGATTCACGCTGGCTGACCTACAAACAGGCGCAGGAGTTGGGCGGCCAGGTTCGTAAAGGTGAACACGGCACGACGGCCATTTTTTACAAGACACTCGAAAAAGAAGATGCGGATAGCGGCGAGATCGAAAAAATCCCTATGCTCAAAAGCTTTACTGTGTTCAACGTCGAGCAGATCGACGGGCTGGCTATCAATACCGTGCCGCAGCCGGTGACAGAATTCGATCCACTGCCACAGGTTGAAGCGCTTATGACCCGCAGCGGCGCAAACATCACCGAATGTGGAGTAAAGGCGTTCTACCGTCCGGCAACGGATGAAGTTTATTTACCTGAGCGTTTTCGCTTCGCTGATGCAGCTAACTTCTACGCTACCGGCCTGCATGAGCTTGTTCACTGGACTGGTGCAAAACATCGTTTAAACCGTGAGAAGGGCGGGCGTTTTGGTTCTGAGGGGTACGCATTCGAAGAGCTGATCGCCGAACTGGGAAGCGCGTTCCTGATGGCTGATCTGGGCGTGGCGGGAGAGGTTCAGCATGAAAGCTATATTGCATCATGGCTGAAAGCCCTGAGAGGCGATAAGCGCTACATTTTCCAGGCGGCCAGCGCCGCAAGTAAAGCTCATCGGTATCTGATGGACTGCTGAGAAATTCAAAGCCCTGCGCCGCAGGGCTTCAAATTTTCTGAAGGATGGCAATTCATCTCCATATTTTCATAATTTGATGAATTTTAACTTATCTCATTGTTGCCGGTCGCAGCTGGCCAACACCATGCAGCTGCGACCGGCAACAAGTAAAAATCAAAGATAAAACAAAAAAAAATGAAAGAGATTTCCACTGCTGTTACGTCAGTATCGGGATTCGATCTGCCTGGACTCATTCCACAAACGGTTAAATTCGCCCTGGTACATTGCCGCCAGTTCTGGCGCATCCTGTATTAGCAGCACGTTTTCTGCGTTACGTGAAACCGCGCTGGCTGTGTAGTTAAATGACCCGGTTTGCACGGTATCGCCATCCACGATCATAAATTTGTTGTGCATGATGGCGTACCGCCCATTAAGACGCACCGTTACCCCCTTATTAGCCAGAAACGTTATGGCGGTATACTGGCTACTGTTGGCTTTTTCATCGGCCACCACCCGGACAGACACCCCGCGATTTTTAGCAGCGACGAGCGCCGCTGCCACCGGCTTACTGGTGAAGCTGTAAGCGGCCACGTCAACGCTACGGTTGGCGCTTTTGATGGTACTTAATACGAGCTGTAACGCATCCTGAGGTGCCGAAGGAGAAAAGCCGACTGTGACAGTCGGCTTTGCTGTTACCGGCGCAGCCATCGCTATGGCCAGCGCAAACAGAACTGCTTTACGCATTATGCATCCTCATCAAAATCGATTGGAGAAGATGCCAGTAGTTCAGACTGCGTTCCTGTCGCCTGCCCCAGCATTTGCATTGTGCCGCCGTGTTTCACGACGATTTCCGTTGTGTACCGCTCGATATCGCTTTGATCTTTCCATCTATGAGTCTGCAATTGCCCCTCGACGAAAATCAGTGAGCCGGTGTGTAAAAACTTCTCGGCTACGTCGGCCAGTTTCCCGAAAAGTGTCACACGGTGCCATTCCGTCTGTTTTTTCTCTTCACCGGTCAGTTTATCTGTCCACTCTTCAGACGTGGCCAGAGACAGCTTTGCAACGGCAATTTCAGCCTCTCTGAATATCTTCGGTTCCTGACCGAGATAACCGACTAACGTCACTCTGTTGATTCCTTTAGCCATATCAGATCCTTATTTTTACAGGTCGAGGTTTTTCAGTTCATCCAGCGTATGGATGCGAAAAACGTTGCGGTGCTTTTCTTCAAGCGGGATATGTTGCCCCTTTACAATCACGTGCGAGATGCTGTCAAAAAGGACACGCAGCGCCCTTTTTTTCTGTTCGTCCGGGACAACATAAAATACGTAAATCCAGTGGCGCTCTGTCCTTGCGATCAGATGACTGGCCATGATGGATTGATAACGCGCTTTTGTTTTCAGTCGGCGTTCTGTCTCGATGGCGATCACGTTGCCGCCAGGTAGTGTGATGAGTCCGTCCGGGCGATGCTTGACGTTGTACTGACTCAGGAATGTTGAACGGTCACCATTGATCCAGTTAATTGCGCCGCGCTTTTCCAGGGTGAGGCGCACCAGTTGATTGTCCAGATGATGTTCGAGCGTCCAGCCCGTTAGTTTTGAGGGTTCAAAGCGGGGCGGGAAAACAACATCATCAGGAGTAAGAACGACGGCAAGGCCATCGTTTGTGATACCCCACAGCGTGATTTTGCAGGTACGCAAATTCATGCTGTGCTTTTGGATAAGCCCCATATCTCCCACTTTCGCCAGCAGGCTATAAAGTGATTTATGGGATTTGAAACCAAATAGCATCATCAGCGTTTGAAAGTCGCTATACGTTTCCTCTTTTAAAAAATTCAGCAGAACGCGAATTTTTTCATTATTGCGTTCCTTACGTTCCTGGTTTGTCGCTAACAGCATTTTCGCCCCTTAAAAATCCAGAAGAGACAGCTTTTCGGATTCATTGTTTTCCAGTTCTTCCCTGCTTTCAGCATGTGGGTCGGGAACTGGTATTGTTTCTTTATCCATATCAACACCGTCGATAGTGAGATTGATTTCAGCGTGAATTTCTTCTTCATCAAAATCGAGTATCGGTGTTACATCTGGTATTTCTGCTGCCGCCGTTGGTGAGATGGTGAATATTTCAAGTGGTTCTTTTTTTACTTTCAACGGTGAAATAAGTGATGCTCGTGGTAAATGTGTTGCTGTGAAAATATAACTGACAAAAGGCGGCAGGTTTTGAAGCATATTCGTATCAATATAGTATCGCTCGGCTTGTCTGATAGTCCTTTCGTTATCTATTGTTTCAATGAGAACGCCATCTGTCCGGGCTTTTCGACTCTCGTCATCGACGAGAATAGTGCCGGACATTCTGGCAACCCAATCAGCGGTATCTGGATCTTGTAATTTATAGACCAGTTTGAATTTTGCGTTTTCTACTACAGCACCGACAACAGCATCACCGTTTAAATCTGCCGGGCAGTCTTTTAAATCTGCTATTGATTGATGTGCCATTATAATATGCACACCTTTATCACGCGCTGCGCCTAATCCTTCTAATGCTGGTTTGGATAGGTGATATTTTAATTCATCCAGAAAAATAGCTATCGGGCGTAAATCACCTGCTACGCGATCACGCAGTTCTGCGAGCTGGAACAAACGAACTAAAATCATTCGCTGCGCTGTAATGATTTTGGAGTTACGCATTGAACCAACAATATAACAACAACCGCCCTCTTCAAAAATTTGCTTTAGTGAAAAACCACCAGGCGCATTGATGCAATTAAGAAGAGCAAGCTCTTCTGTTTTACCGTGAAATGCTTTTATTGTGTCGCCAATCCCTTGTACATATTCACCGTTATAAATATCGCGAATTGTTGCTCCGGGATTTTTGCTGACAAACTGCGATGCAGTTCGCGCAGCTTTTCGATCATCAATTCGATAAAAGTCTGCTGCTTCCCCTTTTTCAGCGAGACTGAATCCCGCAACGAAAAGCTCTTCCAGATGTTCCGCTGTAATATCTTCAATGAGGTTGAGTTGATATTCGTTTTTGTTGAGGTCGATAAGTACGAACGGTTTCCCTGCATCTTTACATGCTTTGCGATAAAGATGCGGTGCCCATTCGTCATTTTTTGGATCAAGAACAAAAACACCTTCTCCGGCCAAAATACTTTGGTAAAGAAGTATGCCTGATGCAACACCTTTACCCGCGCCGGTAGTGCCGATTATATCAGCGTGTTGCTTTTGCCAGTCTTTTACCGGAATGTATTGAGGCGTTTTTTCTTTATCCAGACCGATGAAGATCCCTTTGTTGATATCGATATAATCCATCGGGTCATAATGTGCAGTGTCTGGAAGCAACGATTTTACATGACGAACGTCCGTCCTCAGTTCGCGTTCTAGTTGGGTTTTTTTTACCAGTTTCTTTTTAACTTTATCCAGTTCAGGGGTTAACGTTCGGCGCATTGCTAAGTGAAAAATGAAACCGGCGATTGTTAGCAGTAGCAATAGCGACCATTTCAATACTGGAACGTTAACTTCATCGAAGCCTTTATATGCCAGTTGCAAAAACCATGTTGCAATGGGGGCCAGCGTTCCAAATAAAAAACATAACATAGAAAATGCGATTATTAACTTTTTCCAGGCAGGGGCTTTTTCATGTTCGTCTTGTTTTAACGAACTGAATAACGGCAGTGTTAAACCCGATAATAATGCCAGAATAAACTGGTTATTCTGCATAAATGCGTAAAACGTCAGCGCCCCCTCTACTATCGGCGATAGATAGTGGGCGAAATGATTAAACATTTTTAGTCTCCGTGTTGTATGGTAACTCGCCTCAATGTTTCGCCGCATCTTCCCGCCCCACAGTGTTGGTCGAGAAGATGCGGCGAAAAGACGGATGCCCTTCGGTCATCTGATCAGCGGAGATACTTAATCTCCACTGCTCAACATCAAAGGCTTTGTGCCATTTCGTGCGGGCTGGACGCCCTTACTGCATGTCACATGAGGCTTTGTTTCCGCTGGACGCTCCAACAAGATCCTCAACGTCAAAGGCGGCACACCGTCCGCGCTACGCGCGACCACCCCCTTTAAGACGCCGTTTTTAGCCTCTTTATTTCCTGTACTCGTTCCTCGTCCAGAAATAAATCGGAAAACTGGCTTTAAAGGGGGTGGTCGCGCCTACCGAAGAAAGGAAACTAATACTCGTTCCTCGCATTATTTCCCTTTCTTCTTCGACTTGACGGTGTGCGGGGCTACGCCCCCCAAATAAACCGACGCGTGGGCGCGTCTTTTTGCTCGCTGGGGCGGCAAAATTTATTCGGCTCCCCCCGGCTTTTTTCGGCTCACTTGGGGTGAGCGCTCAAAAAGTGGGTTCGGCGACGCAAATTAGCAATTTCTTCGAAATTGAATTTACTCGCCTCCCACCACTTTGTATTTATGATGATTAGCAATTTTTTCAAAATTGAATCACCAAAAATACAAAGCCAAAAGTCACCACTCCCTGCGCCGGACTTGCCCAAATACGCAAGCGTGTTTGCCCCGCCCCTAAAGGGGTTTCATCCTTTGCTGAAAAATTATTTCAACCACTATTATTCGCGAAATGCATAATCTGCATGATGGCAAAACCTATTGTTACTGAAGTCACCAGCGAAATAACTATTGTAAAAATAATTAATTTAATGTCGTTCATGAATTTATGAGTTATCTGAAAGGTGTAGACCATTATACGATAAAGTGCATCTGTTAGGTTAAAATCTAACCTGGCATGCAATCACTACAGCTATTAATTTCTAAATTTAGATTTAGAGCGCCTAAAAACAGCATCCCTAAAATAAATAGAATAATGAATAGCCCTAAAACAACTAAATTATTCATAATTTAAAAGCTCGGCATTTTAGCTTTGGAAGTCATTTTGTTAAATAAATAATTGCATATACGTATATAAAAAATGCGCTGATAAGCGTTGTTGTTGCTATTAGTAGCACGGTGAAAAATATTGCCATGACCAGGAGGTCAATTGTGCTCATATGCGTACCCATATAAAAATTTTAGATGATTAAATGACTCTTGGCGAATACTCAAAGCCCAACTCACCTGTTGTTTTATCTTTCAATGTAAGAATCATTGAATAGGTGCTGTTATCTTTTTTGCTTTTAAAACCTTTTATTTCTCCGCTTTTCCCTTTACTGATAAGAGTTTCAATTTGTTTAATGGTAAGTTTTTTGCCCCGGCATTCAATCCATATTTTGAACCTGCAACCGGTGCAACTATATGTTTTAGGTGTTACAACGAGTTGAGCGTTGCAACTTGGACAATTAACGGATAATCGTTCAAGGACTGTTTTAGATACAGTCTCATCAGACGCATTGATTTTAATATCCGCAGATGCGACTAAATTGCTTACTTCGGCATATAGACCATCAATGAATTTTTCAATATCCATTTCACCAGATTCAATAGCTGCTTGTTTTTCTGACCAGACAGCCGTCATATCCGGTTGAGTTACTGATTCTGGTAAAGCATCAATTAAAGCAAGGCCAGCTTCGGTCGGTATAAACTTTCCTTTTTCAAGAGTTATGTAGTTTCTCTTTTTCAGCGTTTCTATAATAGCTGCACGAGTCGCAGGGGTTCCTATACCACCATGCTCATCCTTTTTATCTTTATCTTTTTCTTTCAGTAGTTGTTTAATTCTGGTGTCAGATACAAAATCAGCGACACGAACAAGAGCGGCTAATAAACTGGCCTCTGTGAAAAGTGGCTGTGGCTTTGTTTTTTGCTCTGATATATCAATATCTCGGCATGTTAACGTTTCACTGGTCCTTAAACGGCTTAAAACGTCAAAAGCCATGCTGTTATCGTCCTGTCCTTCATCGTCTTTATCATCCCCTGTCAGAGACGTAAAACCAATGTTGGTGGTTTTTCTGGCGATGACTTTAAATGATTCCTCTCCGCATTTTATTTCAGCAATAGCCTCATCATATATCTTTTTTGGCATGAATTGCGAAATGTAGAATTTTGCGATTGCAAGATAAACCGCTTTTTCATTCGCAGATAAAGTGGATAAATCAGGTACATTTATTGTCGGAATTATCGCTGTATGCGCTGTTACTTTTTTACTATCGAATGCTTTACTTTTCCTTTTGGTATCAGTGTCGAGAACACTAAAATCAGACAGCACTTTTAACGCTTCGACTACCTTCGGCGCTTCGCTGAATTGCTCATCAGAAAGATATGAGCAATCAGAACGGTTATACGTGATTGCTTTATGCTTCTCACGCAATGCCTGGGTGATATCCAGTGTTTGCTGTGCTGTGAGTTTGTGTTTCTGGTTCATATATTGCTGTAATCGAACCAGGTTAAACGGCAGCGGCGCAGCCTGTTCTTTCCCTGTATCAACAGCAGCGGCCAGAACGCAGGCCGCTTTCCCTGCCAGAGAATTAGCGAGTCCATTAGCCCATTTTTTATCAATCAGACGTCTTTTATCGTCCACCGGTGCGTATTCAGATGTTTGCCAGCGTGCCGTGATAACATCGGTACCGCTAATAAAATTTCCGGCCAGCGTGTAATAGAACGCCGCCGTGTGTGATTGATTTTCGCGCCACCGGCGCACAATCAACCCCAGCACCGGGGTCTGCACTCTACCAACTGAAATAACGCCTCTGTAGCCTTTCTCCTTCGCTTTTATTGAGTACGCACGGCTCATGCTGAACCCGTAGATAGCGTCACCGGCGCTACGCATCAGCGCCTTTAAATACATTCCGCGAAATTCCCGGTTGTCTCTCAATGACGTGATGGCTTTCTTCACCGCTGGCGCGGTGTTGTCGTTGATCAGTGCTCGTTTCACCGGCGCAGTGTTCCCGGCGAACTCCAGCACTTCATCGACCAGAAGTTGGCCTTCGTCGTCCGGGTCGCCGCAGTGAACGACCATCTTAATGTCCGGGCGCTTAATCAGCTTAACCAAGATGTTAGCCTGTTTCGCCACGCTCGCTTTCGGCTGAAGCTGAACGGGGTACAATTTTAGTGGAAGAGTATCGAGTGACCATTTAGCGTACGCCGGATCGATTTGCTCCGGGGGAACCATTTCAAGGACGTGGCCAACACAAAAACTCACGATATCCGTTGCCGATTCAAAGTAACCTTCGTGGCGGGTAAAGCTGCCACCCAGAGCTTTTACAATATCAGCAGCTACAGCGGGTTTTTCCGCGATGAACAATCTCATTCCTGATCCTTCCTTATTTCTTCCAGTATTGTTTCATACGCCTGGCGAGCGTCCTGCATGGTACTGTCGTCCAGGAGGTATCCGCAGCTGGCCGCGACATTTATAAACGTCGTCGCATCAGCCGCATCGATAACAGTCAGCAGGCTTCTCAACTGGTCTAAGACACGGTATTGATAGATTTCAAAATACAGACCACATCCGTGATGTGCTTCTTTCTCTGCCCGTTGGATAAGACTTCTTACGCTCACTGAGTCGCCGCGTTCGTGCGGCCAGGGTGGAGTTATAAAGCCGAGGTGAATGGTCATATCCGCTCCTTTTCCCATTCCTCCGCTTCTTCCGGGCTAAGTGGTACGGTGTAAAAGAAAATGGGCATATTCATGATGCTGGATAAGAACGTTTTCCGCGCTTCAGAGATAGCCTGATATGTAGGTGAGTGTTGAGTGGCCAGTTGCACCAGTTCGGGTGAGTTAGGCTGAAATTCTGTGGAGTGAAAAGATATTTCGGTGAGAATCTGAATTATTAATTCCAGTTCGTCATCGGGTAATAATTCGCGTAGTAATAGCGTTTTATATTCTTCAATAGTAATTGTGTCAGTAGCCATTATTTATGTCATCGCAAACTGTTGTATCGTTAGTGCAACCATGATGTAAAACATAATGATTGCACCGGTTGTAAAATCTATAAAAATCCCATATAAATCCTGTTAATCAGGGCAGGTGTTACTGCCCTGATTAATTTACCAACCGTAAGATAAACCGGCAGCAACACCAAGGTTATTTTGTGTGTCAAACGATGATTTCACCGAAACGATTGTTCGTTCATTTACACGATAATAGCCACCTGCGGAAATTGCCTGCTCAGAATCAAAATTAGCCACTCCCATGCCGAAATTAAAATCATAACTCAGGTTTTGAGGGATGCTGCTCATTGCCATCGCCCCAGCAATACCAGCAGCGGCTTTCTGGCGGTTTTTATCAACTTTGTTATCTAAATTGTCAACTCGGCTATTAACAGTATTAATTTGTGCGTCGGTATATTTGTTAGCATCAATCAAGGTTTGTTTTGATGATTTATCAGTATATGAATTAGCATCAATCAAAGTCTGTTTTGATGAGTTGTCCGTGTAGTTTTTCATTTCGTTAGTAACGCTGGTAGTAACATTTTTAACTTTTTTATCTGTATAGGCATTTGAAATGTCAATTGCTTCATTTTTTGAGTTATCAATATTTTGATTGATTACCGTGTTGTTTTCTGTAATTTTACTATCGGTATAATTATTGGATATAGTGATTGCCTCAGATTTTGCATTATTCAACTGACTTACATTTACAGCATCGTTATCTTCTGTTCCATTTTCGACATTTACAAGCTGTCGTTTATTTTCTTGATTTCCAAAAGAAACAGTGTTTTCTCTGTCTGCTACAGAATTATAACCGATGGCTGTGCTGTTGTTTGATTTTGCATACGTCCCATGACCTATAGCTGTAGAATTGTTACCCTCCGCACTTGAACTATAGCCCGTAGCCGTACTGTAGTCCCCGCTGGCACTTGAACCAGCGCCCGTAGCCGTCCCGTAGTCCCCAAAGGCATCTGAATCAGCGCCCGTAGCCGTACTGTTGTCCCCACGTGCATCTGAACCAGCGCCCGTGGCCGTGCTATTTTCACCGGAAAAACAAAAAGAAGAGAAAAACAGTGCTGTAATTAAAATATTTAATTTGAAAATTTTCATAATAATTCCTTTGTTTAATTAATCCATTTTCCAGATGGTGATTTAGAAAAGTCTTTTTTATTTTGCCAGGTGGAACTTCCAGAATAATGTAGTCCAATATCTGTATAAGCATTGTCAATATATATCTGGCAGTAGCTCGGTAGTTTATTTTTTATTCGGTATTGAACTTCTGTTTCGCAGTCATAATCTCCGTGAATTCTATATGTTTTACAATTTACTTCGGCAATTCTTGTTTCTATAAGATTTCTATTTAAATCATCTGCGTCACAACGCCCGGCTCCCTGGCTGATAGAATCAACCAAATCAGGCATACCCGGTTCTGACGATGCAGGGCATATTTTTAAAAAATCTTTTCGTTCTTTTATTGTGTCTGACATTTTTTTTGCTGAAATGGAAAAATAAGCGTCCAGACTTGGTAAACATTCTGATTCCCCTCGTCCTTCGGAACTCGATAAGCAAAGTAATGCTGAACAAGATAAGTTTTGCTCAGGTGTTAACTCAACTGCATATACAGGTATAGAGAATCCTGCTGCCATAATAAATGGCAGCAATAATGATTTATTCATAACTAACGCCCTTCGGTTGTTCAACCCCGAATTTTAAAAATTGAAATTTTTATAAATTCGGCGTTATCGGATGAGAAGTATTTCTGTTCCTTTTTTATCTGCTGCTTTGTGACGATAATTAATTGTGCCGTTCGCCCCGTGTTTAATTAACCAGTCTTTGGCTTTAAAATACTCAGTACCATTTGACGCAAAAACAACAAACTTAACTGAATGTGTGACCGTATAAAAAACATCGGGAACATACGGTGTTGTAGGGTTAAAACGTGAGATTTGACGTGACCAATGTTCAGTGACGTCTTTTGCCGGTACTACAGTATTGTTCTCCTTCCAGTGTGGTGATTGAGTGTTCATTTTTTGCGGCGGGTTTTCCCATTCCACCGGCGTTGGTTCAGGCGGCGATGAGCAGCCTGTTAACAGAAACATCGCGAGTATTAACGATTTATGCTGCATATCTGAATCGCTCTTTCATTTCTTCCATATGTAGTGGTTTAAAATAAATTTCACCGGCGCGGCGAACGTTACCTTTTACGTCAACGCTGATGATGACATCGACGCAGTTCAGTACCTTGCGTAGCAGAACGTCGTAAGGCATCCCTTTACACGCCGTATTTTCATAGCAGCGGTCGATAATGCCGGTGATGCAGTCTGCGGGGCTTCCCGCGTGAAGTGATGTGACAAGACCTTCATGGCCAGAGCCGATAATCTTGAGGCAATCCCATGCTTCGCCGCCGCGCACTTCTGCCAGTAGTATCCTGTCGGGGTTCATGCGATAACAGGCGCGAATCAGCCTGGTCGGAGTGACTATTGCATCTTCACCACCGTCCGCAGGGTAATACAGATGAACGTAGTTTTTGTGCTGGTAAAACTTGATTTCCGGGTTGTCTTCGATCGTGATTATTCGCAGGTTTTCGGGAATATATTTCAACAACGTTTTCATATATGTTGTTTTACCGGACCCGGTTTCACCGACAATAAAAACAGACTTCCCATATTCAATAACCTTTTCAACAAACAGCGGAATATTTCCGTCCTGATACAACGATTTCAGTTCATCATCCTTGCTTAACGTTCTTTCAGTGCCGGTGATGCGGTTATAAAATCCGTTGTCAATATACGACTGGTGCGTTAACTGAATGAACGACGGCTTACGCACGGTAATTGAAACAGTATTTCGTTGGCAGGCAGTCGGGAAAATAATCTGACAACGTTCTTCTGTTTCCAGTGTTGCGGATAATATCGGGTTAGTATCGTCGATATTGTCTTCATTCCACACCGCGAGTGCCCGCGCCAGTGCTTCACACTGCGCGAGCGTCACGGGGGATGAATGCATCTCCCATACCCCGTTAATCTTTGTGTGTAGCTCGCCTGGCCGATTAATCGCAATTTCTGTTAATCCTGGTCGATCTAAATATTCGCCCAGGATACTGTTGCGCATATATTCAAGAGCGAAGTTCTTTTCATCGTCTTCTCTCATTGCTTCAGCCTCAGTCGATACACGCCAGAAAAGTCGATATCCGCGCCGGTCATAATACCGATCACGTCGCCCTGGTTCAGATACATCGTCGGCGGGATATTGATACTGTTCTCCAGCGCTGTTTTAGCCATATCGGCCATCGCTTCGCGAGAGTTCTCCGTGTAATCAGTATCGCTATTGGTGGAAGGAACGTTATCCGCAGCGGCGGCCATCACGTCATCAACCACGCTTAACATCATCGCGTTACCGAATCGCTCCCAGAAGTGAGAATCGATCCAACCGGCGACGCCGTTTTCACCGAGCTGCCCAACTGCCTGGGTATCGACAAGCGGAATGATCAGCTTGTCTGGCGTTCTCAGCTCAGTCCAGGCGATAAACATACGCCCCTGCCCATGTTTTAGTGTACCGGACCGGTACACGCCGCGTGCGACCGTTCCCGCAGGGATTAACTTCACATGGTTATTGGCGCTGTAGACGTCCTGGCTAATCAGACAAGAGATGTTCCCGGCAATATCTGACACAAATTTCCGCATCATTGAGCACGGAATGTAACGGTCGACAGGGATATACAGATTTGAGTCGAGATTAAGACGCGTGACGCCGGTGATCGACACAACGTTTTCACCAGATTCCGCTTTCTCTACCTTCTCTTTTTCCTTCTCCCACGGCACGGGGGCGGTCTCTGTCCGGGCAGGACCACCGGCGCTACCGTTTTGCATCGGTGTATCCGTTGCGGCCAGCGCAGTGGCCTTATTAAACGATGGCGGCGGGGGCGTTGGCGGCGCTTCTTCCTTCTCCTGATGCGCTGGGATTGGATCTGGTTTATCCATAAACTCCAGTGCGTCAGTATCTTTCCCCATATTTTTTCGTTCATTGGGTGATGATTTCTCTTCAGCGGCCTCCTTATTCGCTTCATCAGCTGCCCGCATGCCTTTGATATACCCGGAAACCCAATCACCAGCCATCGCCAGGCCAATCAGTACGAGCAAGCTGAAAATGCAGACAAAGAGCGTTCGCTTACTCTTCTTCTTATTGTGCTTCACAACAATCGGCTGGCCGGGAGTTGGTTTATCGCCAGGAACATCCTTTTCAATCTCAGCTCTGATACGTTCCCGTGCTTCCTGTTCCAGTTGCGCCGGTGATTTGTAATCGTCCTGATCCTTTTCTTCCATCACTTGGCCTCCAGTTCTACATCGGAAGACACGGTATCGCCGCTGGACGCTATCACTTTGCCGTAAGCGGTGTTCTCGATACCGACAACAGCCGCGCCGTAGCGCAGCACAAGACGCGGTGTGAGTGTGCGTACCGTCATCACGTTGTAGTTGCCCTGACGGGCGAAAGTGGGCGTAACGACCTGTTCAGCGTCGTTAACGACGACGAACGGCGACGGGATCGTTTTTTGTGGCGAAAAACCGAGGTAGGTAAAGCGCCCGTCGTCGTAAGCGAAGTCCGGGGCGATACTCTCAGAGTCTGGCGCTACGCGTTTTGTGTATTCCCAGTTCCGTGGTGCCGTAGCTGTTTTAAAGGCTGTCGCTATCAGTGCTTTCTCGCGTTGTTCCTGCAATTCGCGCTCACGCGCCAGTTTCGCGTCGTCTGACAGCTGGCGCACATCTGCGGGGTAGCTGTACTGAACGACAAACGCTAGGTTGTCGATTGGCTTATCGTCATCGATGACGTTTAGCACCACGCTGTAGTGGCGATTTTTGGTGGTTGTAACGAAGAGATTGGTTTTCCAGTCTTTGGCGGTTGGCAAAAAGACCTGCTTAACCGTCGTTCCGTCCGGGCTTGTTACGGGTTGTGTGATAGGCGCTGGCCGAATTTTTACCCGGTTGGCCGACTTCTTAATGATCCAGCCGTTTTCGAAACCAGCTTCAGCTTCAATCACATCTTCATCGTCGTCAAAAATCAGCGTCGAGACGTAGCCAACCCGCGCGTTAACGATGGTTGAATTCTGGCTGTTATACGCAACGTTCTGCATATGCGAGTCGTAAGAACTGCTACGCGGAGTGACAACGGCCAGACACGAAAACGGCGCTATCAGAAGCGCCGCTATCAGAGTTATTTTCAGCATTATTCTTTCCTCAGCTCTTTATCGCGCTGGTAACTTGTGACGGTAAAACCGAGAGGATTGACTTCGCGCTGGACGTCCGTCAGCTCGTTATGTGGGGTGTAGTGATACGTCAATCTGACGTGCCAGAACTCCGTTTTTTCTTTGCCGGTGGCCACATCTCTGATGGTTTTTTTGATACGCAGCTGCGCCAGGTGGTCTGGAGCGGTCGCTTCAGAATGAACGTTAGAAATGATCTCAATGGTCGCGACGTGTGCGGCCTTGTTATAGACCTCATCCGGGGCATTCGGGCCGTTAAAGAAGTCGACATAATCTCGTTTGACGATTTCATTGCTGAAGAGCTTCGTCGTGTTGTAGTCACGCTGAAGAGCAAAATAGTTGTACCCTTCGCGGCGTTCTACATAGCTTGCAGCGAATGCAGCGGCCATGACGGTTTCTGATGACAGATCACGCTCTTTTACTCGCGTGATGTATTCGACACGCCCCGTTTGCGAATCGAGCGTATACAGCTCAATTTCTGTGTGCTGGAGTGGCAGCATGATGATGATCGCGGCGAGGGCCATCACTGCCAGCAAGCCGAAAAAGAACGCGACACACCAGGCCGCTTTTGTGAGCCTGTTTTGCTTATCGAGCATCGCGCTTTCAAATTGTCGGGATGCGTTCAGAACTTCACTTACCATTATTCAGTTCCTTCATTATTGTCGGTGAATTAACCGGTTCGACGTTTCCTGATACTTGCGGAGATTTCGGGGATTGCTGTACGCAGGCTGTGAGTGCGTACAGCATCATAAAAATGATGCTGTATTTCACTATTGGGTTCCTTTATCGCTGTAATACCGTATCGAAAAGGCGCTTTTCGAATGGGGCTTTTGTGCGTGCTGAAAATATTTTAAAAGCGGGCTTAGCAGGGAGGGGGATTTATAACGGCTAAAGCCGTTATGCTTTTTAAGTCCTCGCTTCGCTGCGGCGTCTCCGGCGCAAAGCGCCTCCCATGCGCTAACGCGCATAAGGTCAAAAGGATGTTATATTTCATTTCGGATTCCTTTAAACAAGCACGGTGTGTAATCTATATATTCAGCTTTAAGTAATACAGAGGATGGAAAATGGATTTTTTTAGAAAAACATTTGGTGGACTAAACTCGTCATACTACTTCCGCCAACTCGTATTTGGCGGTGCTATAGCAGCATTTTTGATTTGGCTTGGCACCCAAACTAATCATGGGATAAATATTCCAACAATAATGATTATTGTAGCAAATGCTTTTATCTATCCATATTCGAGGTTCGTGTATGAGAGCATTGTTTCATTTATCATGGGGGACAATGTTTTCTATATAAACGCCATATTCATGTTGAGCGTCAAGCTGGGAATGATGCTGGCATGTTGGTTTTTTGCGTTTTGTATTGCTCCTGTTGGCCTAATCTATTTGTACTTCGTTCATTCGAAGCAGAGTCAAACAGAGCAGGAATAAGTGACTAAAGACCGGGAATACTCCGGTCTTTTCTTCAAAATTTACTTATGCGCTGCATGTTCTGAATTGATGCTGCTCTACGTCCCCATGCTGGATTAACTCGCCACATCGCCATCGTATTACCAATTGACGAGTACGCCGCACCGGCGGCCTTCATTGCATCTTTCCCAGCGGCTACGACATGCGGTGTCACTGCTTTGATGGCTGCCCCTCCGGCGGCTACTCCGGCGGATGCCGCAGTACTGAGGCCAGCTTTTGAGATAGCTTGCATCGTCGCTTGAACCGCCGCGCCGCCTAATGCCTGGGCTATTTTTGCAGAGAACCAAATCAACACACCAGATCCGACGCTGGCGAGAAGAACTTGCGCAGCTATCGTGACCATGTTCGATTCTGCTGCAACTTTTGATGCACTTTCCAGGATTGCAGAAATATAATTAATAACAATGCGGAGAAATAATGCTGAAAACATTATTGTTAATATTGCTGTGATGATTGTTTTAAACCAGTTATCGAACATCGGCTTGAGAAAACCGTAGAGCAAACAGAAGATGAATATTGGTGCGGTTGTTGACATCAGCAATATTGTTATTTCGGCTAGCTCATTCACAATGGTTGCAATGATAAGTATGAATATTGTTCCTGCCCATACTAGAAATTCAGCTATAGCCCCTTCTAAGGGGACATATTGTGAATCGTCCATCTCATATAATCGAGAACCTAGCTCCTGTGATTTTGCCCACAAGGTGTCTAAAACCTGCCAGACATTATCACTACCACTTAAACCATCCTTAAGACCATTTATTGCGGAGATTGTAACATCTAACCATCCACCTCTATTCAATACAAACATCATTATTAACAACATGCGTGCGGTATCCCAAACAACTTCTTCAATAGGTTGCTGTAACTTTCCTCCTAAAGTTTGATAGCCCCTCCACATAATGAATGCAGTGAAAGAGCTTATTGTTATGGCATTTATCATTGTGCTATATATGGATGTTTGACCTGCTAAAGCAGTGTTCAATCCATCCATAATAGCGTTGTTCATTCCAGTGAAAACACCTTCGTTTCCACTCATTGTGATTTCCTATTTTTTATTTTTGAAAATATTCGTGAATCGTCCTTCTTCATTTCGATATCCTTCTTCATGAGCAAATTTAATTGCGGCCCTTCTTGCTCCGTCGCAATTAAGACTAGCCTCGCCACTTTCGAGGCACGCTGTATAAACATCATAAGTTTCATCGGGATGATCGCTATACCAGGCGTATGACTTTTCTTCATCTTTACAACCAGTAGATAAAGCAGAAGCCATAATGATTACACTTATGAATGTTTTGTTCATTTTTTATTTCCCTAGGTTATTGAGATCAGCTACGGGGGCATTGAGTTGCTGTTCTCTGAACTCATTTTGTTTCTTTGATTCAAGAAATTTTGTACGAAGTTCAGCTTGTTTGACTGACATTTCCCATTGCGTTGTTAGTGCGTTTAATTGGGTGCTTTTTGCTGCAACCACATTAGCAAGATCTGTCGATTCTTTCGAGTCTGTTGCATATGAAATTCTATTGCTGAGTTCAGAAATATCAGACAAAACGCCGTCAATACTAGCCTGTACTGTGTTTGTCTCTTCAATCGCGAGAGCCTGGTTAATCAACATCTGTTTGCAGGTGTCGCGATATGCCGCCCGGTCTTTACAGCTATCGAAGGACTTATATTTGCTATATAAATTATCTAGCTCTGAAGTATAAGCGCCACCACTAGTTAGTATATCGTTCAGTGAAATTCCACGTTTTTGTAACGCCTTTACGTCATTTGCGATACCTTGCGCTTGTCGCAAAAACAGAGCCACGTCACGAACGCCGGTCGCTGTCGCCAGTTGATCTTTATATGCCATCAACTCTTTTTCATAATGAATAACCGTATCGTTCCATTGTTTCACTTTCTCTAGCCAGTGCACCATTTCTTGTGAGTTAGCGATTGCATCAACGACGGGAATACCTGCTGAAAATGTGCTTGATGAAAATATTAGGGAACCACAGGCTAAAAATTTAGTGATTTTATTCATGTTTAAAATCTCCTTTGTTATTCATTTTTGAAATTCTTGCTAATTCTTCATCCCTGTCCGATATAGCCAGTAATTTGGCTGTCCAGTAGCAGATAGCAACAAGTAAGAGAGCCGCCAGGAAAGAAAAAAGCAATATTGCTGAAAGTTGGTCGTCTTCCATTTTTTGAAATAAATTTAGATACATTTTTTTAAAAAATCCTGCTTCCAGTCTTCTGGTTTCATATCCTCTTTCCAGATTGCATCGAATATTTTCAGGTTATCTTCACTGGCGCTGAGTATTTTTGTTCGCTTACCTAGACCAGATAAATCTAGTTTTGCCAGGGAAATAAAAGGTCTTGTTTCACCACGGCGCAGCGGTGTTTTTAATATCACCATTTGGCGGGAGCCTGGATCGAGTTGTTTTACAATATCAAAGACGCTATCCGGTACTTTCAGTTTATCGACATAATCTTCACGACTTGCTTTCGGATTCGCCATAAATATTTGAGTACCACACTGCTCGATAATCGCCGCTGAAATATCACTTTTCGCCATTTCTTCCGGTGATTGCGTGGCGGGAACAAAAATCCCGTTTAATTTACGAATGACTTTCAACATGTTGAGCGCGAATTTTGAGAACTCTTTATCTGCTAACCACTTCCAGAATTCGTCCATGAACATGATAAGGCGACGGCCATCAAGCAAGCTTGTAACGCGATAGAGTAAGTAGAACGTGATCGGAGCGCACACGTCTTTATCATCAAGAAACTCTGTTCCATCGATGCCGATATTGTCGACGTCGACGTTAAACGTATCTACGTCGTTATCAAAAACCCAGCCGAATTCGCCGCCTTTAGCCCATTGCTTGAGACGAATACGCAGGCCGTTGGTCCTGGCCTCACGCGTAGGCGCTTCCGGGAGAACTTCGAGAAGGCGTGTAATACCGTAACGGCGATACTCTGGCGGGTAATCCAGCATGATGGTGTTTACGGCCTGGCTAATGCGTTCCTCATCGCGAGGATCGAGCGGTTTGCCGTCTCGGGTACATATCATGCGAACGAGCTGCTTAATGAAGTTGATATTGCGCTTAGTCGGTTCCAGTGAAAACGGATTCCAGCCGGTTGGTTCCCCGGAACGAATACGGTAGTAGCGTCCTCCCATTTGTCGTATCGACAGTTCTGCTGACCGGTCTTTATCAAAATAGACTGTTGTCAGCCGTTTATGCGTTGCCCCCGGTGCGAACGATTCCGGGCGGCGGTACTTTTGCGCCAGGTGTTTAATCGCTGCAAGCAGCGTTGATTTCCCCGTGCCGGTGCTACCAATGATCATTGTATTGCCTGGCGTTTTCTCGTTGAACTCGTCAACGTTTGCCTGGCTATTGTGCAGATTAAGGTAGTAGTTTCCACCCGCTGGCGTCTTGAGTATCGCGATGGCTTCGCCCCACGGATTGCCTTCTCTTTTGTGAGTATGGAAGTTGTGAAGCGATGCCATATCTGCGAAATTCTGGCTACTGACAGGCACAAGGCGCGGGCGAAGGTCGTAAACCCCCGGCATCTGCGACAAGAACGCCGCAGGTAACGACATGGTTGATAGAGTGACCAGAATACCCAGGTCTTTTAACGGCTCGGCCAGGCTGTTTGTGTCGCGTATGACCTGGTTTTCATCGTGCGATGACACAACCAGCGAGAAGTGGTATTTACCGAAGCTGATATGGCCGGACTGAAGCAAATCACGCGCAACAGTCAAATCCTCTTGCTGTGAAACGGCGTCGTCTTCAGCAGACTTGAGGCGCTTTTGAGTCAAGTTGATATGGCTTTTCGCTTCGTCTTTCGCCATGCACGTAAACGACTGAGTGAGTACATAATCACAGTCAGCGTACAAGAGCGCGTCGAATAAGCCGGTGTAGGTTTCGGGCGCGTGATCTTTGATCTCCAGACTACGAAAGAACGTATGACCATCAATGTTGTTGTACTGACCGGTGTCTGTAGAGAAAAATAAATCCGCGCTACCCAACACGTCATAGAACGGCGAACGGGTGACGGCGACGGGTTGCCATTGCCCGGTTAAAAGTCGGTTATAGAACGCCAGCTGCGTGGAGTAAGGTCTGTTATTGCGTGTGATTAAACCAAGTGGTGTGGCGGTAAACCGGGTAAGAGACGTGTTGATCATCTCCCAATGTTCCAGCATCACTTTCAGCGCATCGTCCAGGGCCTGCCGTTTAGCGCCAGGAGATTTGCGCTTCATCGCTGCTTTTTCAATGCGGTTATGAGGAACATAACAAACAGTGAAGAATAAGCGGCTGCGCCGAAACGGCTTACCCTTTATTGTGTCGTAGTAAAATTGGGCCACTTCATCTGAAAATTCAATACCGGAATTTGCATCGAATGTATCAGTATAATGCTCTCGAATACGATGGATATAGAACGTTACCGGCTGCCCTTCAAATGTTCTGACGAGATTATTCAGCTGGACTGTTAAATGTGTCAGATGGTCTTCATCTTCGCACTCAAAAATAGTTCCGCCGAGTTCCCATGTAGCAACGAGATCACCCCGTTTATTTTTGATAACGTAATCGTGGATGTGTGAAGAATACGGGATGTATCGCGAAATATTAACGCAGTCATTCAGGCGCATTTTTTCGTTAAACTCCGAAATGTCGATGTTTTCATACTGACTGGAAGAAATAACGTTGGCTCCAAACTGCTTTTTAGAGGCCGAGTGGCCTCTGGTTTTTAATTCAAGCAGCATCAGGCTGAAATAATGTATGTCTTTTCTGGCTTTATGTTTCATCTCAATAATCGCTGGTATAATCAAGAGTAGAAGCCAGAATGTCGAATACGTCGCTAACAGCGTGATTGAACCCAACACTATAACTAATGGTACTAACGGTATGCCGAGAAGAGTAGCTGGCCGTGTCAGCCCTTTATTAAGTGTTGCCACAAATAATTCCTTATGCGGTGTACCATGCCGCAAAACCGGCTGCGCCGCCAATTAATCCACCGCCCATCATGACATTCGTCATGTCGCTGATTTTTTTACCATCAAAGAGAACTTTATAACCGATCCACATAATACAAAGAGTGATGGTCGCAACTGCCAGACTACCGAGGCCAACACACCACCAATTTAAACCTTCATTCACTTTATTAAATCCGTCAGTGGCCGCTGCAAATGCGGAAGATGGAATATTTGCGGCACTGGCTGTAATGCCAAGTACAACGGGCTTGAGTTTATTTTTTAACGCTTTCATTTTTACTTTCCTTAGTTTCAGGTATGACAAAATCCCCGCGCACGATATGCGCTGGGTAGTGAGTGTTAGTCGCTGGAACCTGCGCCAGTGGAGCACGTAGAACGGATGCAGGGTAAAGCACCGTTAGTTGTTCAGGTGGTGAGGACTGGGCCTGTTGGTCTTGCTTTGTCGATGGAACTGCGTACCCAATACGCTGTGTGTAGCTGGAGTTTTTAAATGCTAATTCAGGGCGTTGCCCGGTATCAAAATTACCGGAGTAATAACAGCTTAATGCACGTTTTAATGTTTCACCTCTTACATAACAGTCAGTTATTATTTTCTCAAATATATTTAAATTTTTACATGGGTTAAACATATCATCCGCAGTAACAGAGAACTTTTTAAAATTACTTTGATTAATTTGCATCAATCCTATCGAATAGTTTTTTCCTTTGGATTTTAATGTTTTTATCTGTTCCTTAGCATCATCGATACTTTTAGGGTAAATACTATCTCCATTTACAACACCAATAGCAAGAGGCTGAAATGCTGATTCTGTTCTTGCTATATCCAGTGTTGTATCGGGATGGACTGTGGGGGCGCATTGCATTGCAAGCGTGAGAAACGTAGATACGGAGATCATTATTCCTTCTTACATATAATAAGTTGTCCTGTTACTGCTATGAATGGATTAAGAGTGATAAGTAAATCATTGTTATATGCCGTTGCTTCACCTACTTTTGTAAAACATAACGATTTCTCGTCGGAATCGACACTATAAACATTGTGACTATCTAAAGTAGTAGATTCTTCTATAACTACAGAATTTTCCATTCTCTACCTTTCAATTTATTCTCTATGCTCTCTATTCGGCAAATGTTCGCGGCCATTTTAATCGCAATTGAAGTATGTTTTTTATTTTGCTGCAATGCCATTTTTTTTAACTCAAGTTTTAAACATTCACGCTCAATTATCATCTCTCTTATTTCATGAGGAATAATTTTAAGTGTATATTTTCCATTGATCGCTGCATCAACTCGGCGGCACTTTTTTCTAGTGGGAATATCACGATTAGTGTAGGGGGCGTATTTTAACTTTCGTAAGCGGATTTTCAGTTGTGTGGATTTACGACTCATAGCGGTTCCTTTGCATAAGTAAGCCGCCTCAGTTGAAAAAAAAGATAGGTGTACAGAGGATGTACAAAAGACGGGAGTTGAGACGAGGCGGCTTAACGATGCATAAGCGAGACATTACCAATTGGGTGGCGCGGTGCGTTTCTCTCCCACGCAGTCGGTTAGGGTCGGCCTGACAACCGCTATTTAATTTTGAAAGAGCAATAACTTTCCTGGCGATCAAAAATGCTGAGTTTTGATGGAAAATCATTTTGACGTATTGAAACACAAAGCTTTTACGATCTTAAATTCTGATATATCAAGTTAACGCAGAATAATATTCTGCGTTGTATGCTTGAAGCGATCGAAAGATCTGATAAAAGATCGCTCTGTAGTGGAATAGATCGTAAGGCGGGTGTTTTGTAGTCAATGTTTCTAATTGAATGAATGGGGCTTTTAGGAATTCGTTTATATTTAGAATTTAAATATATTTGTTTATATATTGAAAAATAAGATGTTTTTGTTTTTCTCGGATGGTGTCAAAAATCTATGGTTTAGCGTGGTAGTCGTGGAATTTTTGATATCTAAGCGGGATCTGTGGCGTGGATCATTGCTGGACAGTTGCGATCCTTGGGG
>OHEM01000189.1_pt1 | contig 30618 bp, 27 predicted proteins | sample 1567281 | NCBI WGS metagenome assembly OHEM01 (sample SAMEA3879537, study PRJEB24766) | human gut metagenome | biome: human-associated habitat; feature: feces | place: USA | collected 1985/1987
GAGTTTATCTCCAACTGTTTATTTTAGAGAAGGAGATAAATTTACTTATGAATTTGGATGAACATTGGTATGTATTATTGACCATACGTTCTAAGGAAGAGGAAGTATGTAAATACTTGAACGAAAACGAGGGTATTTTTGCGTTTAGTCCTAAGATGGAATTTTATCATAGGGTTTCTAAACAGATTCAATTGCGAACTTTATTCGGTGGCTATGTATTTGTGGTGAGTAAATTGTCACAGGTAGAAGTGGATCGTATTTTTAGAAAGTTTCCTTTGGAGAGTGTTTTTATTCATGAATTAAAATATAAAGAGGATATTTCTGCATTAACAGATGAAGAGATTCGTATTCTTACGATGTTGATGGATGACAAGAAGATTCTTCGTATGTCTTATGGTGTTTTACTCAACAACAAGATTCATGTGACAAGAGGTCCGTTAGTAAATATGGATGATTATATTATTAAGTATGATAAGCATAATCGTTTGGCTACATTGAATTTGAATTTCTTGAATCAGATCTGGAAAGTGGGAGTCACCTTAATTGAATAGTGTGATAGAATGGATGTGTTGAGGACATGTCCATTTTTTATGAGGGGTAAAGGGTAATGAGAAATGCGATTGTTTTAGCGTGTAATAATAGTTATATGGATAAGTTGGAAACAACAATTAAATCTATTTGTGCGCATAATAAAAATATTAAGTTTTATATTTTAAATGAGGATCTACCAATTGAGTGGTTTCGATTGATGACAAAGAGGTTGTCTTATTTTAATTCGGAAATATTAAATATTAAGGTTTCGGGTGATAGTTTTAAGAAGTTTAATTGTCCGTCGACGCATATTAAATACCAAACTTACTTTAGATATTTAATTCCTGAATATGTAGAAGAAGATAGAGTGTTATATCTTGATTGCGACATGATTGTGACGGATTCACTGGATGAATTATTTAATATGGAATTAAATGGATGTCCTGTTGGTGCTGTGGCGGATTTACCGACAACAGATTCAGGCTTTAATGCAGGTTTATTGTTGATTGATAATGCGTATTGGAAAGAGAACCATATATTAAATCAATTAATGGATTTAACTGTTCAATATCATGATCAAGTTTATGCGGATCAAGGTATCTTAAATATGTTGTTTAAGGATAGATGGTATAAATTACCATTGACATATAATTTACAAGTGGGTTCGGATAGTCAAGAAATTTTGGTTGGTAATATTGGTTGGTATAACTTATTTAATGGTATTCCAAAAGTAATTCATTATACATATACACACAAGCCTTGGCTTATGTATAATATGACTCGTTTTAAAGATGTCTGGTGGTTCTATTATGGTATGTCTTGGGATGATATTATCTTAGATAAGATTGATTTATATAAAGATTTTAAAAATTTTATTGATAATACAAAATATGAAACGGCTATTTATACAAATTCAGCTCATTTGCATGAAATTGAGATATTAATTAAAAATTTAAGTGACGTTCATTTTAATATATTAGCACATACATTTTTTGGTAATGAAATTATCCGCTTAGAAAAATATACGAATGTTTCATTATATCCTTGTTTTAATCCGCTAAAAAACAAAGAAGTTTTAAATAAAATAGATTTTTATCTAGATATTAATCATCAAAATGAAGTGGATAAAATTACTGAAAATATTCATAAAATGGGTAAGCCAGTGTATTCTTTTGAAAGTACAAATCATGATAAATCAGGATTGAATAACATTTATAAAGATGATGATGTAGAAAGTATGATAAAAGATATAAATGAGTATTTAAAACAATTGTAATGGCAAATATATAAATGTGTATATGGCATACTTTTGATTTAAAGATGAACATTTGATTTATGAGAAATGAGTTTTAAATATATTGGGGTGTTGTAGAATGAAATGTATGGTTGAAGAGAAATATGTTCATGAGTTTTTGAATTTAGACGAGACAGATTATATGGTTGGTCATGATGATGGTAGTCAAATTGAGTTTTTAAGTCCATTTCGATATTATGTGAACCAATCCTATGGATATAAAAGAGAAAAGAAGGATTTGCATTATAATAATATTCCTTTGCCTGAATTTTGGGGCGTTTATCCGGATGGTTTCAATGGGATGGTAATGGATAAGTATGAAAGAAAAGCGAATATATATTTTAAAGAACCTATAATTAAGCGTTATGTAAAAAGTGTGGAATGGCTTGAAGAAGGATGGGTATATCGTAGGGATGTTTATGATTGTTATGGAGTAAAGTATTATTCGGAATATATGAATAATGATGGTGATTTGACAGACGTGATTTATTATGGAAAAGATGGCAAAGAGGTAGTAATATATCAACCAAAAAATGAAGTGTTCTTTTTACTAGAAAATGGAATGGTAAATCAAGTGATGTATTCTTATAAAGATTTCTTTATGTTATTCTTGGAGGATTCAAATAATGACGGTATATAGTATAGGTTTACTTCAAGGCTATTTGCCTAATGGAGTTGATAATGCACAAGGATATAGGGAACGTTTTTTTAATGATTTAGAATTAAATGATTATTATATATTTTTTGATGCACCGATTAGAAAGTATATATATTATTATGAATCTTTGGGAATACCTCATAATAAAATGATTAGTCCATATCATTATTTCACCAAAAGAGGAAATGTGAGTTTAAATGATTCAAAGAATGAGATTTTAGATAGAATTAAACGAACCATATGCTATGATGAAATTCGAATTGAAGACGACTATATTACTTTATATTACAAAAATAAACGGATTCTAGTTATTATGTTAGATGATCATAACAAGGATTATGTGGAGAGGGTTCTTTATTATAAAGATGAATGTTTAATTAGAACAGAATATTATTTGGGTGGATTGTTTTATGCAGAAATGTATGAAACTAGAAAAAATAATGATGGCTCATTATATGCAAAAAAAATCAAACGTACTTATTATATGATTGATGGACGTGTCGCGTTTGAAGTATTGTGTATAAATGGAAAAACATATAACTGTTTTCTTTCTGGAAGAAAAATGAGTAATTATGAATTGTTAAATGAATATTTTAAAGCACTTAAATTTTCTGAGAAAGATATTTTGATTGTCGATAGACCGGGCAATCAAATGTTTGCACAAGCTCTTTTTGAAAACAAAAATGATTCTAAACTACTTTGTGTTTTACATTCAGAACATTATTTTGAAGTAAATCAAGATCCTCAAACGGCGTTGTATTTAAATTATGAATATTATTACTGGTATAAATATTCAAAGTATATTGATAAGTTTATTGTATCTACGCAGGAACAGAAAGAATGTTTGATAAAAAATCTAGAAGAGAATCAATCTTTTATTTCAGGTGTAGCCGTGATTCCAGTGGGGTATAAACTTCATATTGAAGAACAGGATAAAGCAAGAAAGGATAATACACTAATTACAGTTTCTCGATTAGATGGTAGAAAACGATTAGATTTAATTATAAAGAGTGTCGTGAAAGCTCATAAACAAAACACAAAAATTAAATTAGATATTTATGGAAAAGGAACTGAACAATATACATTTTTTTTGTATAATCTAGTGAATGAACTTAATGCTTCGGATTTTATAAATTTTAAAGGTCATGTAAATGTGAATGACTTATATGTTGATTATCCAGCATATATTACAGCTTCTATGTGGGAAACGTTTGGGTTAACGTTATTAGAAGCTTGTAGTTCAGGTTGTGCTTTTATTGGTTTAGATGTTAGATATGGAAATCGACTTTTTATAGAAGATGAAGAAAATGGATATTTGATTAAATATGATTATGTTCATGATGAAAATTATGATGATTATATAACTGATGAAATGTCAAAAAAAATATTAAGGTTATTTGAAGACAAAGAACGACTACATAGATTTAATTTACATTCTTATGAGATATCTAAACGATTTACATATGATGAAATATTAAAACTATGGAAAAAGCTTATTTGTGATTTATAATATATAGCACTAATCACGTTGGAAATTGTGTATTGTTCTTAAATTTAGGTTGTTTAAATTATAACTTTGGTTATGTATACGGTTATTGAAAATAAAGCGAATGTTATAGTTTTAGTACAGGTAAAATAAAAGAAACAAAAATATTGTAAAAAATGGGTTATATCTCATATTTTTACTTGAATAAATCAAGCTTAGAGTTTACTATTACGTATAGTAAGGGAGAAGTGCACCTTTTGGTGTGCTCAAGCTTGATTTTTTATTTTTTATAGGGTGTATGAGGAAGGAATGGTTTGATATGTCGAAAAAGAAAAAGAATATAAGAAGAAAAAAATCCAATAATCTACTTAAAGGGGTTGCTGCTGCCGGTGCTGTTGTAGGTGGTGGAACAATTTTTGCGGGTAATAATGCAGTTTATGCCGCTGAATTAGACAGTAATTCAGGAGTTAATAGTATTAGTGAATCTCAAGCTTCTACATCTGCATATATGTCTGAATCATTATCTCAAAGTGATTCGACTACTGAAGATTATGCAAGTATTGAAAATAGTACAAATGCTTCTGTACTAGCAAGTGCATCTGATTCTACGGTTGAATCAGAAAATAATTCAATTTTTGAAAGTAATTCAATTTCTGATTCTGTAAGTCTTAGTGAATCTCAATTAGCAAGTACTTCAGAGAGTGAATCTACTTCTGTATCTGTAAGTGATAGTGAATCATTAGTAAATTCTGAAACAGTAAATAATGATGAGGTTTCATCTAATAAATTTGGAAATTTAATTAATGGTTTATTCAAAGATAAAAATGTATCGGCTGCAAATTATAAAGCGAATACTGTTGGAAATTCTACAATGCCTATTGCAGAAAGTGGAAGTGAAGGATATTCAACAAGTTTGAGCAAACATTTCAGTGAATCTCAATCTACTTCTACTTATATATCAACTGCTTATGGAACATACGGAAGTGAAGTTGCAGATAATGTATTGAAGAAAGATAATGCTTATGTTGTGAAAAGTGATAAAGGTCCAATCAAAGAGGGTGTACTAGTTAAGACAAAGGATGGATACGAATTTATTTATTTATATAATGGAAAAGCATTAAAAACTCAAATTAATACTAAGAATGTAAAATTTGATTCAAATGGAAATGCAACAATTAACTGGAATGGTTACTTTATAGATGATAATGGAAAAATTGAATTAACTTCACAAATCACTGATAAAAATGATGTTTCTGGTGATAAAACATTTATGACTATTAAAGAAAATGGACAGTCAAAAGATGTTTATGTGGTTAGAAAAGAAATTGAAGGTACTGAATATTGGGTTCCAGTTAAGGTTGATGTTAATAAAAATGGTATTTATCAATATGTTGAAATTCAAAATAATGGAGATAAAGTACATAACAATGAAGTCTATTTAAACCGAGGATGTTTTGTTCAGATTAAAATTGGTGATAAAAAATATTATCTAGATCAAGCAACTTATTCTAATGGAAATTTTAATGCAATAAGTTGGAATAGAAGTAAAATTTCAGATCTTTATGGAAATACAATTACAGAACCAGATTTTCAAGGTTCAGCAATTACAGATGATGACAAAAAGCAACGTGCAATTGATGATATGAATGCTAATAAAACTTCATATTCAGAAACAAATTCAAAAGTTTTAAGTGAATCAGTTTCAGTAAGCGTTAGTCAAAGAACATCAACTTCAGTTTCAGAATCTGTGTCAACAAGCGAATCAGTAAGTGCCAGCGAATCTGTATCGGCTTCAACAAGCTTGAGTGAATCAACTTCTGGTTCATTATCAGAATCTACAAGCTTAAGCGAATCAGTATCAACATCAGAGTCAGTAAGTACAAGTGAATCTGTATCAACATCAGAGTCAGTAAGCACAAGCGAATCAGTATCAACATCAGAGTCAGTAAGTACAAGCGAATCAGTATCTACATCTGAGTCAGTATCAACTTCTGAATCAGTAAGCACAAGCGAATCAGTATCAACTTCTGAATCAGTAAGTACAAGTGAATCAGTATCAACAAGTGAATCTGTAAGTACAAGCGAATCAGTATCGTCAAGTGAGTCTGTATCAACTTCAGAATCTGTATCTACATCTGAATCAGTGAGTGCCAGCGAATCAGTAAGCACAAGCGAATCAGTATCAACATCTGAGTCAGTAAGCAATAGCGAGTCTGTTTCAAATAGTGAATCAACATCAGAATCTGTTAATACTTCAGAATCTATTTCAGGTTCAGCCAGTGAAAGTTTAAGTGTTTCAGAATCTGAATCTATTTCAGGAAGTATGAGTGATTCTGTATCAACTTCTACTGCTGTTTCTGAATCATTGTCTACTAGTTTAAGTTTAAGTGAATCTAACTCTTTAAGTAGTTCTGAATCTGCTTCTGCATCAGACAGTTTCGCAACTAGTGTAACTACTACGACTACTGGTGGAGATACTACATATCGTCGAGTTGTTGTGGATACACGTGCTCCATTACAAGTAGCTCCTCGTGTAACTGAAGAAGAGGTTGTTGAGGATGAAACTCCAAAGGCAAATCTTGAGAAAGAAACTGAAACAATTGAAAAGGAAAAAATGCCTAAATCAACATTGGATGTAACTCATAGAGTATGGTGGTCTTGGGTACCAATCGTTGGTGCATTGGTTTCATTAGTAAATGCACATGCTTCTAAAAAGGCAAGAAACGATGCCTCAAAAGAAAGAAACGATGCTTCTAAAGAAAAAGAAGATAAATAAATAAAATAATGATAAAATAACAGTAGCTAACTTTTAGTTACTGTTATTTTTATTTGGGAGTGATGTTTATGAAGGAAAAGACACATTTGGTTAGAAATCGATGTCTATTTTCTATTGTTGTGATTCTAGTTTATTTTTTATGTCACCGTATTCCATTAAATGGGATAGATATGAGTGAATATAATAATGCAGGGCTTGATTTAGGTGCTATTTTGACAATGGCCGTGAGTGGTGCTGGTCAAAAATGTTATGTGATGAGTTTGGGTATTTCACCATATATTACGGCGAGTTTAGTAATTAGTATTTTATTCGCAATGCGATCAAAAGAAGCTAGAGCGCGTACTTCACCTAAGACTATGAATTATTGGATTACGGGTGTATGTTTTGTGGTTGCGCTTGCGCAATCTATTTTTTATGCGTTTTCATTGAAATATGTTGAAAAAGATGTAATGAGTATTTTGGTTGTGATTTTTGAGTTGATGGCTGGTGCAAGTATTGCTCAATATTTATTGATCAATAATAAGAAGTATGGAGTTGGTGGTTTTGCCCCAATTATTATTGTGAATATGACAGAATCTTTAATTGCGATACTAATGAAATCATCTATGGATTCGCTAATGATTCCTCTTTTGATTTCTTTTGTGATGGTCATCATTATGATTTTTATGGAACTTCATGAAAAGAAGATTCCTTTACAGAGAGTGTCTGTGCATAATGTACACGCAAAAAAGAATTATTTGGCTATTAAATATAATCCAGTCGGTTTTATGGCTTTAATGTTTGGTTCAGCAATTTTTATGATTCCACAATTGATTGTGGCATTGATTCATCATTATCATAAATCAGAAATTATTAATTTCTTATATAAGAATTTAAATATGTCGACCGTATTTGGTATGCGTGTTTATATTGTGATGTTGTTTGTGTTTACTGTGTTATTAAGCTTATTGTTTGTGAATCCAAAAGATTTATCGGAAGACTTGTTACAGAGTGGTGATAGTATTGTGAATGTTCCTGCAGGTAAGGCAACGCGTCGTTATATTCGTAAATGGGTCTTATTTTTTAGTTGTTTAAGTGGGCTAATTATGTGTGGTTGTTTAAGTTTGTGTATGTATTTACAGTATAAAGGAATTGTAGATGCATCTGTAGCTATGCTTCCAACGACATTTATGATGCTTTCGGGATTATTGTGTAGTATTTATCTAGAAATTCGTGCTTATCGTGATTTTGATTCATATAAGCCATTTATTTAGGAGGTAGTCATTATGATGTATTTTGTACCTTCCTGGTATCATGGAAATGAATATAAAGAAAATGAACAATATTGGTATAGAAGAAGAACTGTAACTGAATTTGATGATAGTGTAAAGCAGGTTCAGATGTTTAATCGTAATAATATTATGGATTATAAGATTTTAAATCTAAGCTATTGTCCTAACTTTAGACACTTTTTACACCGTCAAAGTGTTTTTCATGCGCCTTATTGGTCTTGTTTTGATGCGATTCAAGAAATTAGACGTACTAAAGTAGATATATTATCTTATAGAGATTTAATGTGGCCTGACCATACAGAGTTTGTATATACACCATTTTGTATTGTGGCCTATGTGAATAATGAAAAGTATGCAGAAATTCATTTTGGTGAAGATGGAAATATGATTGAAGTATTCTTATTTCAATCTGAAATCATGGTTCGTAAAAATATATATGATGATCGTGGCTTTTTATCAACGACAATTGTTTATGAAAATAATCAACCGATTTATGAACAATATTTGGATGAAAAAGGAAATTGGAAGTTATTCCATTTTTTTGAAGATGATCATATAGAGATTAATTCTGAGAATCCATATTACTTAATTGGAAATAAAAGGTTTACATTTGATTCTTTGAATTATGATTCAATGGAATCTTTAATTGAAGAAGTATTTTCTACTTATTTAGATGAAATGACAGAAAAGTCGGATATATTCTGTTTGGCTATGCATACACTTCATCATGATTTACTAGAAAGTTTATTTACGCAAAGAAAAACGATTCTATCTTTCTATCAAAATCGTATGGAATTATTTGAAGATGCAGAATTGAAATCTTTGATTCGAAGTACAAACTATTGTATTGTCGATTCGAAACATAAGATTGGTCCTTTAGAAAAGTATGCTGGTAAAACTTTGCCAATTGTAGATATTACGCCTTTTGATACGCGTGCCGATTTTGGGATTAGTCAACAATTGACGGTTCAAAATATCTTGGTTCCGATTGATTCAATTGAACAATCTAAATTAGAAACTTTGATTGTTTTATTCGCTAAGTATTTTGAAACAAATGAAACAGCACGAGTTCATTTCTTTACTAGAAATGCGAACTGGGATCGTGTAGATTCCGTATTGAATTTCACTCGTGAAGTATTAAAAGTGAATGGTTTAGATGAAAGATTGGCTCGAAAAGAGACGAACGATAAAGCGGAATTTGATTTGGATGAAGATGAAAAGGTTCCTATTAAGTTTTTTGTGGATCAATGTGTGGATGAATTGAGTATTTCTAAATGTATACGTGAACAACGTATTATGGTGGATGTAACATCACGTCCAGATTTATATTTACAGATTTCATGTATTAGTAGTGCCATACCTCAAATTGTTTCTCATGTTACGCAATATGTTCATGACGGAAAGAATGGTTTTATTGTTGAGGATGTATCTGAAATACCTCATTGTTTAACCTATTATTTGGATAATATTACCAATTGGAATAAGTGTGTGATTTATTCTTATGAATTAGGTAAAGAATATAATACGGCGAGTTTAATTCGTAAATGGAAGGGAGTTATGAAGCAAGTTGAACAAGATTAGTGTTTTACAAGTGGGAAATGAAGACTTAAGCTTACAGCTTCATATTCCTGATTATGTTGAGTGGAATAATATAAATGATTTAAAAGATGCAACCGAACGTAGTTATGATGTATGTGTTTTAAATCGTTGTGTAAATGAAAAAGAAGCGCGTATTTTATTAAAAAAGATTCGTGCTTATACAATGTTTTTATTGGATGATGTCAAAGTAGATCAATGGACAACATGGATTTGTACGTCTAGACGTGCAAAGGTATTAGATATTCGAACATTACAAGAATTTGTAAATGATGATATTCAACTATTCTTTTCTTATACATATGGAGAAAAGTATGATCCGCATTCATTATCTATTTCTCAAAGCTTTAAAGGCAGTATTTACTGGGATGGCTTTAGTGGAGTAGAACTTGAAGGTGATTATGGAAATGATTTTTACCAGGTTGCCTATTGGAGAGGTAATATACCTGTTTTTAAGGATCAGTCTATCGATTTTTGGTTGGAGTATGAGAAGGATGACTCCGTATCCATTCAATTGAAGATTGAACAATTCCAGTCTGGATCCTTATCTAGTTTACAGAATCGTTGGATTTTTACTGAAGAAGATTTAAGTTCAACTGTGTATGTTACCAACAATAATATGGATGGTCCAGTGTTTGTTTCTTTACTCGCAAAGGGAAAAGGAAAACTTAAAATAGTAGGTTTACATGATCGTCATTCACGCAAAGAATATGGGTCTTTCTTACCTGGAGGTATACGTAAGGTTACATCTAAACGCGAAGAAGTTTTTCTATATTTTGATCCAGGCGATATGAAACCACCATTAAATGTATATTTTAGTGGATATAAGACACAGGAAGGCTTTGAAGGATTCAATATGATGCGAAAAATGGGAGCCCCCTTCTTATTAGTCGCAGAATCAAGACTGGAAGGTGGAGCATTCTATTTAGGGGATGATGAATATGAGAAATTCATTACTACGGGTATTCAAGATTGTTTAAATCAATTAGGTTTTGATAGGTCACAATTGATTTTATCAGGATTATCTATGGGTACTTTTGGCGCTTTATATAATGGTTGTAAGTTACTGCCACACGCAATTATAATTGGTAAGCCTTTGGCAAGCTTAGGTGATATCGCAGTCAATGAAAGAATTAGTCGTCCAGGAGGATTTCCTACTTCACTAGATGTTTTAGTGAAGAATTGTGGAGATATGAGTGAGAAATCAATTGATGCATTGAATCATCGTTTCTGGGATTTGTTTGATCAAACGGATTGGTCTCAGACTAAATTTATTGTGTCTTATATGTTAGAAGATGATTATGACATGACAGCTTATAATCGTTTGATTTCCCATATTGATGATGTGGGTGTAGAAATCATTGGTAAGGGAATACATGGTCGTCATAATGATGATACATATAGTATTGTTGCATGGTTTAAGACACAATTTGATGAGACATTAAAACTAGATTTTAAACGAGGTGATTTGAATGAAGAATAAGGCTTGGAAAGTAGTATGGAATGAAGATACTTTTGGAACTTATCTTTATGGATCTAAGATCTGGTTTCATTCTCGTGAAGATATTGAATTTGAAAATGAATTGATGCCTCCTGGAACGGTTATTAAGGAATGGTATTCTAAAGTTAACTATCAAATGATGAGAACAGAACCATCACTTCCAATTATTGATGGAGAGAGTTCTTATCATATCCAAGTAAATATGAGTGATTTTGAATCGTATTTAATTCGAATGGTATTTTATGATCGTTATGAAAATGAGGCCGGGACATTGATTGTTCGTGAACCGGAAATGGATTTTAAGTGTCCTTTAAAGACATATAGCTATCGTGTACAGCTAATTAATGCGGGTGGTACAAAGATGCATTTTCATTCTTTTGTGATTACAGAAAAGGAAGGGTAAAATGAATAAAATTGATAAGAGATTACACTTTCTTTTGGGTAAGGTAAAAGAAGAGTGTAAGAAAGTAAAGAACTTAAGTGATTATGAATTAAAAAATAAGACGGTAGAATTTAAAAATAGATTAAGTAAAGGTGAAACAACAGATGATCTTCTTCCAGAAGCATTTGCGGTATGTTGTGAAGCCGATTATCGTGTACTAGGCATGTTTCCTTTTGATGTACAGATATTAGGTGGTATAGCTTTACATTTGTGTTATTTGGCAGAAATGAATACGGGTGAAGGAAAAACCTTAACGGCCACTATGCCTTTATACTTAAATGGATTGACTGGTAAAAGTACCATTTTAGTTACGGCCAATGAATATTTGGCCATTCGTGATGCCAAGGAAATGGGACAGGTTTATGAGTTTTTGGGTTTAAGTGTAAAAGCCGGTGTAACTCGTGATACAAATGAAAAGTTGGATAATGATCAAAAGAAAGAAATCTATGCAGCCGATATTGTGTACACAACACATGGTGCATTAGGATTTGATTATTTATTGAATAACTTAGTACATTCTAAAGAAGATCGTTTTATGCGTGAATTGTATTACGTCATTATTGATGAGGCAGATTCTGTATTATTAGATAGTGCGAGTATGCCTTTAGTTATTTCAGGATCTCCTCGTGTTCAATCTAATTTGTATGGTATTACCGATTTTTTTGTCACAACTCTAGTAGAGGATGAACATTATATTGTGGAAGATAACAAGGTTTGGCTAACCGATAAGGGAATTGAATATGCACAGCGTTATTTCCGTATTGAAAACTTATATAGTAAAGAAAACTTTGATGTTCTAAGACATGTCGTATTGGCATTAAGAGCACACTATTTAATGGATAAAGATGTGGATTATGTAGTAACGGACTCTGGTGAGATTGTATTACTTGATAAGAGTACGGGCCGTAAAATGAAGGGTATGAAGCTTCGTGGTGGTTCACATCAGGCAATCGAGGAAAAGGAACGTTTAAAATTAAGTCAGGAACAGCGTTCAGTGGCTTCCATCACATATCAAAACTTATTTAATTTATTCCCTAAAATGTCGGGTATGAGTGGTACGATTGCAGATGGAAAAGATGAACTTCTAGAAGTTTATCATAAACAAGTTGTGGTTATTCCGCCGAATAAACCAATGGCTCGAAAGGATTTACCGGATAAGTATTTTAAAACGAGTGAAGAACAATTTGATGCGGTTATCAAAGAAACTGTTAAAAGACATAATACAGGACAACCTGTATTATTAATTGCTTCATTAATTTCGGATACGGAAATGTTGTCGAAATTATTGGTTCAAGAAAATATTGAGCATAGTGTGTTGAATGCGAACAATGCGTTCTGGGAAGCTGAAATTATTAAAGAAGCTGGTCAGAAAAATGTAGTGACTGTAGCTACAAGTATGGCTGGTCGTGGTACCGATATTCGCTTGGGTTCTGGTGTTAAAGAACTAGGTGGCTTATGCGTACTAGGAATTGGTCGTATGAATAATACGCGTGATGAAAGACAGGCTAGAGGTCGTGCAGGAAGACAGGGAGAGCCGGGTGTCTCTATTTTCTATACATCATTAGAGGATGATGTATGTGAAATATTAGGGGATGATTTTTTAGAAAAATATATTGAGAAGGATAAACATATTTCTAAGCGTCGAATTAAGAAATTAATCAATAAGTCACAGAAAATCAAATCGGAATCATCCGTTTTCCAAAGAAAGAATGCGGAGGATTATGATAGTGTTATGCAACGTCAAAGGACGATTATGTATAAGACGCGTAATGATTTATTGGATGGAAAGAGTCTAGATGAAAATTATCTTCTTTCAATTTGTGAAGACAACATCAAGGATTTTGTGAAGTCAAATAAGAAATTAGATTCGTATGGTGTTCATAGATATGTTTTAGATAATCTATCTTATCGTTTACAGGAAATGGATGAGAGTACTAAAAATCAAAAGGATTATTTGATTCAATATTCAAAGATGGCTTTCAATACTAAAAAGAAGTCATTAGGAGATCGATTCTCTGAATATTGTCGTCTTTGTACGTTAAGAGCGTTAGATGATGGTTGGGTAGAAGAGGTTGACTACCTTCAACAGTTACAGGCTGCGATTTCAGGTCGTTCAAGTGCGCAGCGTAACTTATTGTTTGAATATCAAAGAGAAGCTAGAATTTCATTTGAAGATATGGAAAAATCGATTAAAAAAGCGATGATTCGTAATATTTTATTGGGAGAAGTTTCATTTGGTAAAGACAACGAGATGATAATATTGTATCCTTAAGGAAAGGAGCTTTTTGGATTATGATTTATAATTTTAATTTAGGCATAGGCTGGGCAAGTAGTGGTGTTGAATATGCCCAGATTTACCGTGCTAAAATGTTTAGAAATATTGGTGTTGATGCGAAATTTGTGTTTACAGATATGTTTCCACAAGAAAATATAGAGCATATGACGAAGAATATTGGTTTTGAAGATTCTGAAGTCATTTGGCTATATACGTTCTTTACAGATTTTAAAACAGCGCCTGTTACTTATACTTTAAGTGATTTAGAAAAGACATTTAGTAATACGGAATACACTAAATCTAGAGATGGCAAGATTTGTCGTTATGTGTTTAATGGAAGTAACAATTTCTATACGGCTTATATGGTCAATGATCATGATGACTATGTGCATCGTGTAGAAATGGTTTCTGGAGGATGTTTAATTCGTAAGGATTACTTTACGTATGGACGTGTGTATTCAGAATATTATGCGCCATTAGATAATGCAGCACATTTATATCATCGTCGTTTCTTTAATCAAGATGGTAGTGTAGCGTATGAAGAAATGATTGATGATGATAAAGTCATGTATAAATTTAAAGATAAGATATTATGTTCTAAAGAAGAATTTGTAGGATATATGGTATCTAAGCTTAACCTGACTAGTGATGATGTAATTCTAATTGATCGTTCTACAGATATTGGTCAATCGATTTTAATGAATTGTAAGCCAGCTAGAGTGGGTACTGTCGTACATGCGGATCACTTTAGTGAAAAAGATACAAATGAGAATTATATCTTATGGAATAATTTCTATGAATATGAATTTAATATGCATAAACATATTGATTTCTATATTTGTTCAACACAAGCACAGAGTGATTTAATGATTCAACAATTTGAGAAATATTATGGAATGACGCCTTGTGTTTATACCATTCCAGTTGGATCATTACCTGAATTGAAGTATCCTAGTTCTACTCGTAAACCTTATTCTTTAATTACGGCAAGTCGATTAGCTAGTGAAAAACATGTAGACTGGATTTGTAAGGCTGTAATTCAAGCTCGTAGCGAAGTGCCTGAATTGTCATTGGATATTTATGGTGTTGGTGGCGAAAGAGAAAAACTTGAAAACATTATTCGAGATAATAATGCGCAAGACTATATTCACTTAATGGGGCAACATGATTTGAGTGAAGTTTATCAAAATTATGAGGCTTATATTGCGGGAAGTACAAGTGAAGGATTTGGACTTACTTTAATGGAAGCTGTTGGTGGAGGTTTGCCAATCATTGGTTTTGATGTTCGTTATGGAAATCCTACATTTATTCGTGATGGTGAAAATGGATATTTGATGCCTTTACCTGAAGAGGATAAGGATCGTGTTGAAGCGTTGAGAAAGGGTATTGTGGATTTATTTAAACAAGACCTAGAACATTGTCATTCTGTGTCTTATTTAGTAGCTCAGGATTTCTTAACTAGGAATGTACAAGAAAAATGGAGGGAAGCTGTATGTTAGAAACTCCAGTTGTATTATTAGATAATTTTGATGAAGATAGTCAAATGTTGTATCAAAGTATGCGTTCTTCTGGATTTAGTGGTCCTATTATTACTTTTAGTGATGATGGATATTTACCAGAGGATGTCATGAGTATTTATACGTATTATTGTGGTAAAAAAGAGGGTGGAAAGCCTCGGTATTTTAACCAGATTGATGTTCCGGATTATTGGGAAATCAAGGCGAGTAATACGGGTGGTCAAGTCTTTGATTTAAATCATGAAAGAGGTAAGATTTTCTTCACTTCTCCTTTACATAAAAGACTTGTCAAGATTGTAGATTGGTATGATGATACACATGTAGCTCGCGTGAGTGATCATTATAATAAATATGGTTTCTTGTATGCGAGAACAATTTTTAATAAGAAAGGTCAGCTTGTATCTAGAAGTTATTATGATGTTTCAGGAAATGAAAAAGTGGTTGAGAATTTTGTGACGCATGACATTATTTTAAATCAAGATGATAAGGTATATATCTTTAAGAATAAAGTAGAATTTGCGAAACATTTATTTACAGAATTGGATGTATATCCAACAAGATTATTCTATAACTCCTTATCCAATCCATTCTTTGTATCGGAAAGCTTAGAAGATCGAGACCATAGTGATGTCTTATTCTGGCAAGAGGGTTATAGAGAAGATATTCCTGGTAACATGCAGGTTATTTTGGATGGTAATTCTAGACGAACTTCTAAGATTTTTGTTCAGAAAAAAGAGGCGTATGAAAAGCTTATTGAGTTGGGAGCAAATTCGAATATTGTCAAACCTTTGGGTTATGTATATAACTTTGAAAAAGAGAATGGACATTCGAATAATGTCTTGATTTGTACAAACTCAGATCGTATTGAGAAGTTGAATGAATTGGTTGTTGCTATGCCAAACATGAAATTCCACGTTTGTGCATTAACAGAGATGTCACAAAAGTTGATGTCTTTTGAAAAATATGATAATGTACGTTTGTATCCAGGATGCAAGGCAAGTGAAATCTTAGATTTATTTAATACGTGTGACTACTTCTTAGATGTCAACTATGAAAATGAGATCGTGGATGCCACAAAAGAAGCATTCTTACATAATCTGTTGATTCTTGGATTTAATCAAACGATCCATAATCGCAAATATGTATTGCCAAACTTTGTCTTTGATGCGAATGACTACCAAGATATGGTAAAAGTGATTCAGGATGCGTCTCACTTAGATTTAAATCTAGAAAGACAAAGAAAAATGGCTATGACACAAAATGTGCAAGATTATAGAAATATTTAGAAGGGAAGGGTTTTTATGTTTAGTACATTTAACACATTAATGGTAATCGTTGTATTGGAGGCAATCTGTTGTTTATACAGTATTACTTTAGCTTACTTAAGTGATAAGAAATTTAGTAAAGTATTAAACTTGATTATGGCAGCTATTTGGGCTATTGCAGCAGTTTTGAATGTAGTTGGATTCTAATTTCATTCTTTGAAAACATCGCTTACAAATGGGTCGTTCTCGCCACTTTTGGCATGAAACGGCCTTTTTTAGTGGCGAAATTTGCTTTTTTTTTAGAATTGTGTATAGTATTAAGTGTTGTTGTTCATTTTTTTGTGGACAACCGCCTCGTATTTTATGAGGCCAAGGGGGAAGATTGGAGGGTGTTTTGAACTTTATAAAAGAAGAAAATTTAGAGAGTAGTGTAGTAAGAAAAGGATTGGTTTCGGGTTTATTGTTGTCGACATTAGCATTAACAGTACTAACAACATCATCAGTTATTGGGGAAGAAAGTAAGGTTTATGCCAAAACGAATAATGCGGACACAAACATTTTAATGCGTGTGGATACAAAAAACGGAACTCAAGAGTTAAAAGAGAAATTCGAAGAACAGATTCAAGATATCGAGGAAGGATCTAGCAAGAAACAAGAAGAGTCGAAAAGCGTTGAAGAAATGATCTTAGAGCAACCGGAGTTATTGAATGATGCAACATTCGTTCAGAACAATTATAATGCGGTGACTCAGGTCATTTATTCGCAACCATCATACACACAATATGTAAGTAATGCGAATGCACTTACTGCATCGGGTGGTGTATATTATGGGCCTAATGGAAAGGAAACATACTACAACTTAAATATGTCAGGGGTAGTCGACATTATGCGTGGTATGGGAAATAATGATAATTATTGGGTTCGTGAAGATGGTGCGAAGATGTTAGGGGATTATGTTATTGTGGCAGCCGATTTAAATAAGTATCCTAGAGGATCTATTGTAGATACTTCATTAGGACAGGGAATCGTCTGTGATACAGGTAGTTTTACGCAAAATTCAGATACTCAATTAGATATTGCGACAGACTGGTAATATATATGAGTAAGGGTAGAAGTGTTATGCTTCTACTTTTTTTTGTATATTTGAGGTATAATTTTATCAGGAGGATTTTATTATGATCTTAATTATTGTTGTTATTGTATTAATCGTCTTGTTGGTATTGTTTGTGATGTCAAGCTACAACAAGCTTGTTCGTTTATCAAATAGAGTGGATGAAGGCTTCTCTACAATGGATGTGTATTTGAAGAAGCGTTTTGATTTGATTCCAAACTTAGTGGAAACCGTGAAGGGGTATGCGAAACATGAGGCGGATACATTGAGTTCAGTGATTGCCCAAAGAAATATGGCGAAATCATCAAAGGATGTTATGGATAGTGAAAATAAGATCACAAATGCCATTCAGGGTATTTTTGCGGTGGCAGAACAATATCCGGATTTAAAGGCTAACACGAATTTTATGGATCTTCAAAATCAATTGAAGAAGGTAGAGGAGGATATCGCAAATTCTCGTAAGTACTATAATGCATTAGTTCGTGAATATAATGATGTGATTATGAGTGTTCCGACAAATATTGTGGCGTCTTTATTCCATTTTGAAAAGAAGACAATGTTTGAAGTGGCCAATGCTTCGGAAAGAGAAAATGTTCAAGTTAAATTTTAAGAAGGTCTTGGCCTTCTTATTCGCATTTATTTTATGTTTTGGATGTATCGATATCTATGCCGATGACGGTGGGTATACGATTGATGACTATACTGTAAATGCGACATATCATAAAAATAATACGATTGATGTGAAAGAAGTGATTGATGTTAACTTTTCAAGTAATCGTCATGGTATTTATCGTAATATTCCAGAAACGATGTATATCAATCGGGATGAAAAGTATAAGTTAAAGATTCAAGATATCAACGTATTAAATGATGAGTATGAAGTGGATTCTGATTCTGGAAATCGTGTGATTCAAATTGGTAGTGAAGACTATACGGTTATTGGCCCTCATACGTATACGTTGACTTATACGATTGTCATTCCAGAAGATTATCATTCTGATTTGGATTTTATCTATTACTCGGTTCTTGGAAACAATTGGGATACAACCATTTCTCATTTTAATTTTGATATTCAGTTTGAAAAGGCTTTGACAGAAAAAGAAATGTCAAACATTCAAGTTTTTAGTGGAAGTCTAGGAAATCAATCGAATGCTTTAAATGTGAATCCAATCATTACTTCAACTTCGATTCGTGGTTCTGCCTATGATATTGGTGCTAAACAAGCCATTACTCTTTTTGGTCAATTAAGACAGGGCTATTTTGTAGGAGCTAAACAAACGACTTCAAAGACACCTTTTATCTTTTTAGGTTTAGCCATTCTATTTGGCCTATACAGTTTGATTCGTGCTCTTCTTTTAAAGAAAGCACATATTACACCAATTGTGAATTTCTATCCACCAAAAGATATGGATCCAGCTATGGTTGGAACGATTGTGGATGAGTCTGTGGATCAAGAGGATTTAATGGCCTTGATTCCGTATTGGGCAAGTAAAGGGTATTTAACCATTTCTGAAACGGAGGATGACTTGGTTCTTACTAAGGTAGAGAATCATGAACCGCCTATTTTAAAACATCAAAAGAAGATTTATAACGGATTGTTTAAAACAAAAAACAGTGTGAAATTATCAAAACTATCAAGTAAGTTTGGTAAGGCTATGGATGATGCCAAAGAAGCTTTGAATGATGAATTTAATGGTAATAAAAAATTATCAAGTATTGATCATGGGTTTGTGACAACCATACTAGCTATGATTTGTATGATTGTATGTATCTTATTCAATACTCGATATAGTATTGTAGATAATTTGATTGAAACCATTCTTGCGACATTTAGCTTTGTGCTTATGATGGTTTTAAATTATTCTGCAGCTGCAACCGGAGTATTTAACAAGAATAAGCTAGGCGTATTAAAGAAAGTATTAAGTGTGGCATTTATCTTAATTCTTGCGTACTTTATATACCGTCAATGCGATTCAATTCTAAGTATTGTTTCTTTTGAATATATGATGATCGGTATTGTGGTTGTTTCACTTCCAATTCTATTGAGTCCTCGATTTAATGTAGTGAGCGAGTACTTTAAAAGTGTTGCGGGAGATTTATTAGGCTTTAAGGACTTTATTGAAAAGGCTGAAGTACCACAATTGGAAAGATTGTCTATGGAAAATCCTTCATACTATTATGATGTGATTCCATATGCGATGGTCTTTGGACTTTCAGAAATGTGGACAAAGAAGTTTAGTACGATTCCTTTGGCACAACCAGATTGGTATGATTCGTATTATTCAGATCCATATTCTTCTTATTTCTATTATAGAATGCTGACAAGAAGTATGTATGAACCAATCCATCAAAATTTATTGGATTATCAAACAGAACAAATGAAAAGCACAGCCGATAGCATGGGCTCTAGCTTTGGTGGCTTCTCTGGTGGAGGCGCCGGTGGCGGAGGCGGCGGAAGCTGGTAATAGATGAGTATTAGGGTGATGAGTCAGCTACAGATTCATGAACTTAGGGTGATGAGCCCGCGTAACTTGGTAGGTGTTGTGCACCTACCTTTTTTGCGTTCAATAATAAACGGGGGATTTCACACGAATGCATATTTCGTACATATTCATTACTGTAGAAAAAACAAAGAGTCTATATGCTTATAATGGTTGTCTTTCACAAGAAATTGTACGATCCAGTGATGTGTTTATTAAATATACTTATGATAAACAGGTTTGGATGGTGATTGAAATAATGTCTTTAAAAAAGTGTTCACATTGTACTAACATCGTATACGTCGTAAGTTTAATGTATAAATTTGCAAAAAGATTGATAATTTTAGAATAGCTTGGTATACTACACATGAAAGTTGCAACAAATACGACGCAAGTGTGAGGTGAAAAAATGGTTAAGCGAGATTCTTATTTGAAACGATTGATTCACAATATGTGGAATGGAGAGGTGAAGGTTATCACTGGTATTCGTAGATGTGGAAAATCAGTTATGCTTTTTGACCTGTTTTATGAGTATCTTTTATCTCAGGGAGTACCAGAAGACCATATTCTTAAGTTTGAGTTAGATCAAAGACGATATTACAAATATCGAAACCCGATTACTCTTTGCGAGTATGTAGAAGATGCGATTTGTGATAAAAAAGAAGAAAAATTCTATCTTTTTATTGATGAAGTACAATATACTACTAAAGTTGTTGATGAAGAAAATGGTGGAATTACAGTTACGATTTATGATATGCTCAATGAACTGAAAGCATACAGAAATCTTGATGTGTATGTAACTGGAAGTAATTCTAAAGGCTTGTCTAATGACATTGCTACGGAATTCAGAGGGCGCGCAACACAGATTCATGTTTATCCGCTATCATTTGAAGAATATTATTCGCATGTTAAAGGGGATGAAAAAAAAGCGTTAGATACCTATATGCTTTATGGTGGAATGCCTAGGTTATTGGCTTTAGAAGATGAAAAAGATAAGAAGGACTATTTGACTTCTCTATTTAGGGAAGTTTACATTAGAGATATTGTGGAACGCAACAAAATTGAACGGGAAGATATTCTTGGCGATATATTGAACTTTTTGGCTTCGCAGATAAGTTCATTGACGAACCCTACGAATATATCGAATGCCTTGACTAGTATGAAAAATGAAAAAATAAGTTCTACCTTGGTTGCGAATTATGTGCAGCATACGATAGATTCTTTTCTGATCAGCATGGCAAAAAGATATGATGTTAAGGGAAAAACTTATTTTCAGTACCCCAATAAGTACTATTATACAGATGTTGGTTTACGTAATGCTCGTTTAAATTATCGTCAATATGATCCAGGGCACATTATGGAGAACATTATATACAATGAACTAATGCGCAGAGGTTATAGTGTAGATGTTGGCGTTGTAACGGATCGAAGCAATGGGAAAAATCTTCAGAAGGAAATAGATTTTGTAGTAAATGATGCTGATCGAAAAATCTATATTCAATCGGCATTTCGGATGGACACAGAACAGAAAACATCTTCTGAATTGGCTTCTCTAATGCTTACGAAGGATTTTTTCAAAAAAATAATTATTCGCATGGATATACCGCATAATTTTTACGATGAAAATGGTATTTTCCATTGCAATTTAATTGATATGCTATTAGGACGAGTAGAGTTGTTTTAATGAATGTTGCCCATTGGTATACTATATATTCATACATGTTCATTATCATAAAGTAAGCAATTGGTTTTACTTTCCTTGAATATTTAAGGTTTCAAAGTGGAATCTAAAGAGGTTTAAAAAGAAAAAGATAGAGAATTCTTATACTATAAGTCTAAAAAATGGATACATAATCGTACCCATTTTTATTTTTATTTAAACTGGTTTCATTCTGACTGCGCAGACTCGTTGAAAAACAACAATTGGCTGGGTCTGTCAGGCAACCCATGACCTACGACTTTGCTGGTTGTCGCCACCCTCGCTGTAATAACAGCACGAGGCTGAGCTTCTAGGACGGCTCAATATCCACAGTTTTTTAAGATGCCAGTTGCATCTAAAGACATCACTGTCTTCACTCTCGTTGTACTATTTTTTATAAAATAAGCAACAGAGTGGGCTAAATAAAAAAGACTTGGAATTATCCAAGCCTTATTGTGCATTCATCTTTTGACGATATAAGTTACGACGATCTAAAGCTGTTAAACCTTTTTTACGGATACGAATTGCATCTGGAGTAACTTCTACTAATTCATCATCGTTGATCCATTCTAATGCTTCTTCTAGGGAGAAGATTTTTGGTGGAGTAAGAAGCATAGCTTCATCACGACCACTTGAACGGATGGCTGTTAATTTCTTGTTCTTTAATGGGTTAACATCAAGGTCGATGTTTTTAGAACTTTGACCAATGATCATACCTTCATAAACTGGTGTTTGCGGAGAAATGAACAATTGACCACGTTCTTGAAGGTTCCATAAAGCGTAAGTCATGGCTTCACCTGTTTCAGTAGAAATCATTGCACCTTCCATACGTTGTGCGATTTCTCCTTTATATGGTTCATAACCACTAATACGACGTACTAATGTACCTTCACCGTGTGTATCATTGATAAATTCTGAACGGAAACCTAACAAACCACGAGTAGGTGCTGTATATACGATTTTCACATATCCATTTTCTTCAGACATGTCTTGCATAACACCCTTACGAAGATTTAATTTGTTGATGATTGTACCTGAATATTCTTCTGGAGCTAAACATACAACTTCTTCGATTGGTTCTACTTTGTGTCCATTTTCATCTTTGTGTAGGATAACCTCTGGTTTAGAAACAGCTAATTCATAGCCTTCACGACGCATATTTTCAATTAATACGGAAATATGTAATTCACCACGACCACTGACTTTGAAGCAATCGGCTGAATCGGTTGGTTCAACCTTTAAACCAACGTTAACTTCAAGTTCTTTTTCAAGTCTTTCTTTTAAGTTACGACTTGTCACGTACTTACCACTCTGTCCTGCAAATGGACTTGAGTTTACATGGAAGTTCATAGATAGAGTTGGTTCTTCAATTTCAATGTGTTCCATTGGTTCAATGTGATCGGCTGTACAGATTGTATCACCAATACTGATATCTGGCATACCCGCAATAACTACGATATCTCCTGAATGTGCTTCTTGAACACTTGTTCTAGACAATCCTTTGTATACGAATAATTTAGATAAGCTTTCTTTGGCATTTAATCCAGATTGGTTACAACGAATATATTGTTGTCCTTGTTTTAAAACACCTGAATATAAACGTCCAATTCCTAAACGACCAATGTATTCATCGTATGCCAAGGCAGATACTTGCATTTGAAGAGGTTCTTCATCCATATCTGGATATACATCACAATGTTTTAAGATTGTATCGAATAATGGATCGATGTTGTCGCTTGGTGTTTTAAGGTCGTATTGAACACGTCCTTCTCTTGCTACACCATAAAGGATAGGGAAGTCTAATTGTTCGTCGTTGGCATTTAAGTCTAAGAACAATTCGTAAACTTCATCGACAACTTCTTCAGCTCTTTGGTCTTTCTTATCGATCTTGTTGATCAATAGAATTGGTTTTAAACCAATTTCCAAAGCTTTTGATAATACGAAACGAGTCTGAGGCATTGGACCTTCACTCGCATCGACTAATAAGATAACTGTATCTACGGTACGGATAATACGTTCAACTTCACTTGAGAAGTCGGCGTGGCCTGGCGTATCTACAATATTAATTTTTACACCGTTATGAATAACGGAACAGTTTTTAGAATAAATCGTAATTCCACGTTCACGTTCTAGATCGTTTGAGTCCATGATACAGTTAACAACTTCTTCGTTGTCACGGAATACATCACTCTGTCTTAAAAACGCATCGACTAACGTACTTTTACCGGCATCAACGTGGGCGATAACGGCAATGTTAAGAATTTTTTCTTTATTGGACATACTGTCACTCACTTTCCTGTCAAAAACAGTACAATTATAAAGCAAGAAACCTTAAAACTCAATAAAATGTGCTATAATAAAACAAAAATTTTCTGAAAGGGGTAACACCATGCAAGTGCAATATATAAAAGAGTATTCAAATTGTTTGGATCGTGAAATGGAATATAAAATCTATGGTCAAGGCGGTAAATTATGTCTGGCCATTCCAAGCCAAAATGGACGTTTTTTTGAATGGGAAGATCGTGGTATGATTCATGAAGTATCGAAATGGATCGAATCCAATCAATTAACGATTATTACGTGTGATACTTTGGATTTAGAAACATGGTCCTATCCGAATAATACAAAGGTGCGTATGTTGAAACATGAGTTGTGGTTTGAATATATCCTTTCAGAATTAATTCCTAGTGTACAAGAAAAAATGAATAACTATGATAAATGGATGGTGACTGGGGCAAGTCTAGGGGCAACGCATGCCACTAATTTGATTTTCCGTTTTCCTAAACAATTCGATACCTTATTAGCCCTATCTGGTATTTATGATACAGAATTATTCTATGGAGATTATCATGATGAAAATACATACCATAATAATCCATGTGCCTACATGAAAAATATGTCTTTAGATCATCCCTATATGGAATTGTATAAACAATCCAAATTGATCTTTTGTGTAGGACAAGGTAATTGGGAACAAGAATGTGTTGAATCTTTAAGACGATTTAGCACCATCCTTTATGATCAACACATCGATGCTTGGTGTGATTTCTGGGGCTATGATGTGTATCATGACTGGCCTTGGTGGAAGGTACAACTACAGTATTTCATGGGACAAATATTTAAGGAAGTATGACAAATATTAAGAATGAATTGATTTCACATAAGGATTTGTATGTGTGGACACAAATTAACTTTGCCTATCATTCTAATAAAATTGAAGGCTCAAAATTGTCAAAGGATCAAATCATACAAATATTTGAAGAGAATGATTTAACAATTCATTCAGATGATGCACTAGAAGCACGAAATCATTTTCGGTTGTTTGATTATATGTTGAAGACAGTAGATGAACCATTATCAAAAGAAATGATGATTCAAATGAATATGATTTTGAAAAGAGGTACGTCTTATGAGGACAATCCGTATAATGTAGGTGGTTTTAAAGTAAGGGAAAATGGGATTGGAATGATAAATCCTTTTAAAACGACAAAACCATCTGATGTTGAAACGGAATTAGATGCTTTGTTAGAAAAGTTTCAAAATAAAGGGGTTCTATCATGTAATTTTACATTTAATTAGTTCCCTATTCGGGGGTGTTTTTTCCCGAAATACGGGTTTAATTAGTTCCTAATTCGGATTTAATCAGTTCTCAATTCAAATTTAATCAGTTCCCAATTCGAAAGTAATTAGTTCCTAATTCGGGATTTAATTAGTTCTCAATTCGGGGCATAGGAGGAAACAATGTACAAATCGAAACGTAGCCTCAAAGTGTACGAGGCACCACTTGGTTTAAATAGCAAACAGCAGATTCCAAGAATTCAGCTTCAGGGCTAGTGGCTCGAAGCACTTGGATATCATGTGGGTGATAAGATTGATGTTCAGTGTACTAATGATATGATCATCATCAATAAAATGAAGACTATATAAAACAAACAAGCGTCGGCAAATGAGTCGGCGCTTTTCTGATATATAATATATGATAAAAGATAGTGAAAAGATTTAAAATAAGCATCAAATTACATAATATTTCTGATAGTATATAAATCTGCTTGAAATATGTATATTGTTAGAATATAATACTAGTGTATAGGAGGAATATAATTATGGATGAAGAATTCTTGGAATTGACAAGACAAAATGCTGATGACGAAGAAGTTGAAAATGCCTTAGAATATGCAGAGGAATGGGCTGATATTTGTGAAGAAGCATGGGAATTATAAGATAAAAGAAGGATGAAGCTTAAAAATAAAGACTCTACATACTACAAAAGGTAAGAAAGATTATGAACAAAGAATGTAATTCACTAAATAAATATATCCAATATGATTTTGAATATATCAAAGACAAATTCAATAAAGAGTATAAAAATATTAATGAAGACGATTTTAAGAAAATGATTCCGATGACTAGCGATAGAAGAAAATTAGAAGAATTTTATCAACAAACAGGAATTACTGTGTTCTATAACTATGTTACAGAAGAAAAATCGTTATTCTTTAATCGCTGTGGGGCTTACCCTGAATATGATGAAGGATGGGAAAGGCATTTGCCTGCATCTGGTACATACTTTGAAGAAGATGGCGATATTGGTTTGGAATGTGATGTGCTAATTGAGGAAAGAGTTCAATATATAGGTGTAACTGAAGATTATAAGAATTATGTAATTATTCCTGAAGGAGTTCAAAGTGAAGAAATTTTTGAAATCAATGATGAATTAGACGAAATGCTTGAAATAGAAGAAGAAACTATGTGTGGAGTAGATTTATCATTAGAAAAATTTAATCGTTTCTATAAGCAAGTTGATATATATTAGTAAAAAATGATATTAATTGAAGGAATTGGCTAAAGAATGATTTATGTAATGAGCGATATTCATGGGATGTATGATAAATATATTGAAATGTTAGAATTGATTAACTTAAGGGAACACGATAGTTTATATATATTAGGCGACATAGTTGATAGAGGACTACACCCTATGAAAATTTTACAGGATATGATGAAAAGACCTAATGTATTCGGTATATTTGGCAATCATGAATTAATGATGGCAGAATGCTTTAATATTATTACACAAGAAATTACAAATGAGTTATTAGATAATTTTGATGAAGAAGCACTTATAAAATTATCTGATTGGATGAATAATGGAGCATTCCAAACTATTCAAGAATTAAAAAAATTAAGTGAAGAAGAACGAAAAGATATCATTGAATATTTAATGGAGTTTACTGCATATGAAGAAGTAACAGTAAATGGTAAAGATTATCTTTTGGTACATGCTGGATTAGGTGATTTTAGTGAGGAAAAATCACTAGATGAATATGATGTAAATGATTATGTTTGGAAACGTCCTGATTGGGATATTCCATATTTTGCTGACTCTAATAAATTTGTAGTCGTTGGTCACACTCCAACATTAGGAATTACTGGAAAGCCTGAAATCTTTTATAAAAATAATTTTATAGCAATTGATTGTGGTGCTTGTTATGAAAATGGTATGTTAGCATGCTTATGCTTAGATACAATGGAAGAATTTTATGTTTAAGTTAACGCATATAATAAATTGAAAAGACGAAATGAATATGTTAAGAATTACAGTGAATATTCCACTCCTCCAGAGCCACTTTGTCCGGTTTTGAGAGCCACCTTCATATTATAAGATTATTTTGTGGATCCATATACACAATGTCTTATGATTGGAGGTGCTTTTTTATGTATGACAATAAGACAATTCTTAAATTTCATTTCGATGGAGTAAGTATTCGTCAGATTGCAGAACGGTCAAAAAAATCGAGAAACACAATTTCTCGGATTATTACTGCTTCTAAATCTGTAAATCTTACTCCTGAGCAACTGGATTCATTATCTGATGATGAATTGACACTTCTCCTGTTTCCAAATAAAGAACTGATGCCTGTATATGCACAGCCTGATTATGCGTATTGTCACAAAGAATTAACCAAGCCTGGCGTCACTTTATCTACTCTGTATCAGGAATATGTTTTTCAGTGCCAGTCTGCTCATGTTCCTTTCTACAAGCGTTCCTATTTTTTTGAGAAGTATGCTGACTATTTTTTTAAAAGCAAGGTAAGCGTCAAATTATATAACATTTCTAATAGTATTTGAAATATGTATATTATTAGAATATAATACTATAGGAGGAAAAAAGTATGAAAAACGAAATTAATCTTATGGACTTTATAAATAATGAAAATTCATATAACTTTTCAAGTACAGATTTTATGGTGCTGTTAATATTAAGTCATTTTGATCGACCAATGACGGCAGCAGAAATTGAGGAACTGACAGGCTATAAACGAGTTACCGTGAACACTAGATTAGAACACTTACAACAAAATATGTTAGTAACAAAATTAGATAAAAATGAAAATAACGTTAGTAAATTTGTCACTTATTCTATAAATTCAAAGATTGTTATTACTGATGAACTTTTTCATCAATTATTAACTTTGAATAAAGAACAAATTAATAACATATCTCCCAATGGCTGGAGAATGATCTGCCATTGTCTTCTTAGTGATAATAAAACGTGCACTCAAAAAGAATTGGTAGATAACTATAACTGGCCATCAATCTCCGCTTACAAAGTTGGCAAAGCATTAGAAAAAGCATCCATTATTAAAATTGATGATGGGTCATATACTCTGATTTTCAATTTTGAGAACAACAAATTAAACCAATATTTATATATAAAATTCACAGAGAGTTTAATGGATTCTAAATATAAACATAATCAGACTGACCCTATTCTTCAAATTATGGAATACTATATTGATGAAGAATCAAAAGAATGTGAATCGCCAGAAAGATCTATTACAAATGAATTATATAAACTTATTTACGATGCTGATTATGATTATTATGACAATATCTCCTCGTATTGGATCTTGTTTCGTGAAGGTATCCATTTCCTAAATCCTGATGAATTTTGGTATACAGAAGCTCTAAATGTCAGAGGAGTGTATAAAAACAGATTTCCAGATAATCTATTGCATGAAAATCAAAAAGAAGATTCTCTATATGCTAATCTATATGCTAATCTAATAAAAACATTCCCAGAATTGGTTTATATATGTCAACTAAATTATAGCGTAGCTAGTTTTATGCCAGTCCCAGACAATATGTTCAACAAAGTAAAGGGATCTTATGTACTAACAATTAATGGTTCAAAATACAGAATAAACGATAGTTTTAATCTATTCGTTGATGCGATTGAATTAGCTCTAGAAAATAACCAATCAATCGATTATGATGGTAACATTATAAATGTTGATACATTAAAAAATTGGAAAAGGTTCTTGTCTAGAAATCTTCAAAATTTTGGATTGGAAGACTATATCCGTTTAGATAAAAGCAATGGTCGCTTAGTTGGAATCCCTGTTTTTTCTAAGCAATCCCTTGAATATCCTATTCCACGCAAAGTAGAAGAATACAATGAGATGCTAGAAAACACCATTAATAGACTAGAAAATAGAGCACGTAAACTGGTGAATATTGTTATGAGGAATTGTTATGAATAAAAATATCATTCTTGAAGATAATGCCCCTATGGACGGGATTTTATTACTATATGGAAAATTTCTTCCATTAAGAATTCATAATTATTCCGACTGGCAACCTTTTATAGAATTAGATGAAATTGCTAATAGTCAAGGAATAAACTATTACTTTAATGAATCTGAATCAATAATCGCCTTACCAATACCATCATTAAGTTATCCAATAACACATAAGGCAAAAATAATGGGAATGCCAACATTCGAAGCAACTTTTACAATTATCTGTGGTTATATTAAAACTGAAAGCAGTATTATTCTTAAACCATTACCCCCAATGTCAAAAAGACTAATTAAAAAAACTATAGAAATTACAGAAGTTAATAAAGATACCTACCTTAATTAGTAAGTGTCAAATATCCAATGGTGCGATAGGCTTGCCAGTAATGGTGGGCCTTTTTTTATTTCTACCTTCAAAAATATCCTTGAAAAACCAAACCAGCCTTCAGGAAAAGAAATTTGCTGCCGGGGTAAAAAATCAAAAGAGATTGTGGAAAATTGGAATCAGAGGTTCCTTGATACAAAAGCTCTCATTTCCATAGTGAATTTCGGAAAGGGAAGTGAATAACGGGGAAAAATAAACGAAAACATGCGGTTTTCGAACATCTAAACGGAAGTAATTAAAGGGGAAAATACAATCCTTTGAAGATATTGTAGAATTTCATGTTTGTTTCGAAAGAATACATCCGTTTGGAGATGGAAATGGACGTACTGGACGAATGATTATGTTTAAACAATGTCTACAGAATAGTCATATTCCATTTGTACTATTAGATCGAGATCGTGCATTTTATCTGCGTGGCTTAAAAGAATGGGATTTTGAAAGAAATTATTTGATTGATACTCTTTTAACGCAACAAGATATTTATGCATCTGTTTGCGAACAATTTGATATCTTTAAAGATTTTGGTCAAAAAGAGTTGTCAAAAAATAAGATTGTTGACAAAAATGATTGAAATAGATGGAGGAATGTATCAACTTGTAGCGGATGATCAAGTCATTGGTGAAACAGAAAAGAACAATATTTGTGATGCTTCAGAGTCAATCAAAAGCCAAAAAGTCAAATTAGATTTTTAAAGGAGCTGTAACGAGTAAGTAAATTTTATTACTTATGGAGTTCAGCTCCTTTCTTTTTT